>Ga0209494_1000718_pt1 | contig 14792 bp, 15 predicted proteins | sample EN1Hudseemescosm_FD_184628 | JGI IMG/M metagenome (GOLD analysis project Ga0209494, IMG submission 184628) | Methane-oxidizing microbial communities from mesocosms in the Hudson Canyon - EN1B Hudson Canyon (SPAdes) (version 2) | ecosystem: Environmental > Aquatic > Marine > Cold seeps | place... | reverse complement strand
TGGCCAGATATTAATTGAGGCTATGGCAGCGGGGCTTCCTGTTGCGTGCTCTAATTTGTCAGCCATGCCTGAAATACTTAAAGATGGAGGAGTTTATTTTAACCCCTTAGACCCGGATAGTATTTCTCAAGCTCTGGAAAGTTTGATCGAGTCACCAGAGTTACGATTTACTTATGCACAAAAATCATATGAATTGGCGAGTAAGTATTCATGGGAACGTTGCGCTGATGAAACATTTAGTTTTTTACAGCGTCATTCTACAAAACAAGCATAATTTTATAATCCACCCTCAAAGCTGCTGTATTATAAGTTGAAAATTCTCTGATACTTTATAAATTGAGTTAGTCGTTTGTTTATTGCGTAAATATTGGCATTGTAGTTAACGAGTTTTGTTTGTTATAAGATTTTAATTCGAAATGATATTTTACTAAGGACCGCGACTATCATGATAAGCAATCTAAAAAAGATTATTAGATTTATTTGTATTTACGGTTTTTCTAGAACACTAACTAAAGCTTTGGGTAGACTTAGGCCAAGATTTAAGTTGTGGCTTATTCTAAAATTCCCTTTGTATTCTATGCAGGGAAAATGTGTTGGACTTATTGGATGTGGGCATCATGCATTTTCTTCGATATCATATTTTTTAACAACCTCAACAAATTGTCATATAGCGTTTGTATCAGATATTAATTTGGAAGCATCTGAGACATTGGCATATGCCTATAATTCAGTAAATATTGGTTCATCTTTTAAGTCTGGAAAGTTTAATGGTGATTTACCAGATGTCGTTTATATTTCATCAAGCCATTCATCGCATACTGATTATGCTATTGAATTTCTTAATTATGGTTGTGATGTATATATAGAAAAGCCTATCGCTATTAATGTTGATCAACTTAACAGGCTTACAAGTGTTGTCTCCAACTCTAAAAATAAGGTCTATGTTGGTTATAATAGGCCTCATTCCCCGGCGATTATGATCCTTAAAGACCGAATAAAGGACTTCAATCTTCCTTTTACGCTTTCTTGTTTCATTACAGGACATCTTATAGCTAAGGATCATTGGTATCGAAATCCAAATGAAGGAACAAGGGTTGTTGCTAATTTAGGCCATTGGATAGATTTGGTCGTACATATTCTTTTTTGGGCAAAAAAATTGCCAGAGTTCTTAGATATTTTAATTTCATATAGTGACTTAAATACACCAAGTGACAATATTGTAGTTTCCTTGGTATCACCAAGGCATGATTTGATTAATATAGCATTCACTTCACGAAGTGAGCCTTTTGAAGGAGTGAATGAAACTATAAATTTTCAACAAGGGGATTTGATTGCAAAGATCGATGACTTTAGGAAAACTAAAATATGGCAAGGGGACAGTTCTAAAGTTTTTAGGCATTGGCCAAAGAATAATGGTCATAAAGAGGCAGTTCTTCAGCCTTTTAGGTGCGAAACTGTACGTCAGTGGATAGAAATAGAACAATCGACAAGGCTTATGCTTCATATTGAAGAAATGGTTAAATTACAAATAAATCAAAGTAAATTTGAATTTTGAAATAGATATTATATTTTCGATGCTGTTTAACAGTAAAAGTATACATATAATCCGCAGATGCCCATTGAAATGTTTATGAGGATATTTTCTTGAAAAAAATACTTGTTGTTTTTGGGACTCGTCCAGAGGCGATTAAGATGGCACCAGTTGTTTTGGAATTAAAAAAATCATTAGATGTTCTGGTTTGTGTAACTGCTCAGCATCGAGAGATGTTAGATCAGGTGCTTAATTTATTTGGAATTTTACCTGACTATGATTTGGACATTATGAAGCCAGGCCAAGATCTATTTGACGTGACTGTTAATGTTTTGCAGGGTTTGAGGGAAGTATTAATAAAAGAGAATCCTAATATGGTTTTGGTGCATGGAGATACCACAACTACCATGGCTACGTCATTGGCAGCATTTTATTTACATATACCGGTTGGACATGTTGAGGCGGGTCTTCGTACTTTTAATCTTGGTTCGCCTTTTCCCGAGGAACTTAATAGACAAGTTACAGGACGGATCGCGAATTATCATTTTGTGCCGACTCAACAGGCCAGAAAAAATTTACTAGTTGAGGGCGTTTCTGATGAAAAGATTACTGTGACTGGAAATACGGTAATTGATGCTTTGCTTTCAGTTATTGATAAGGCACGTGTGATACCTTTCTCACAAGAATTGTTGGAGCAATTGCCTTTTTTGATTAACTCCAATAACAGAATGGTGCTTGTCACAGGACACCGTCGTGAAAATTTTGGAGAAGGTTTTGAAGAAATTTGTCAGGCAATAGTGGAACTGGCTAATGTGCATACGGATGTTCATTTTGTTTATGCAGTACATTTTAACCCTAATGTTCGGGAGCCAGTTAATCGTATGTTATCCAGTGTTGAAAATATTCACCTAATTGAGCCACAAGGTTATTTATCCTTTGTGAAATTAATGGATTTTTCTTTTCTTATTTTGACAGATAGTGGTGGTATTCAAGAGGAGGCGCCAAGTTTAGGTAAACCAGTTCTTGTGATGCGTAATACTACTGAGCGACCAGAGGCCGTAGAGGCAGGAACAGCTATATTAGTCGGTACGACTAAAAGAAATATTTTTGAGGAAGTTAATAAGCTTCTTATAAATGATGTGGCTTACGAAAATGTGGCAAAGGTACATAATCCTTATGGTGATGGCACTGCTAGTAAAAGGATACGTCAAGTTATTGAGGATATTAAGCTATGATTGTTTGTGTAGTAGGTTTGGGTTATATAGGTTTGCCGACAGCAGCTATTTTAACATCTCATGGAATTAATGTGGTTGGTGTGGATTGTAACCAGGATGTTGTAGATACTATTAATCAAGGAAGGATTCATTTTGTAGAGCCTGAGTTGGATTCTTTGGTTGAAACAGCGGTAGGTTCTGGGTACTTGCGTGCAACTGTTTACCCAGAAAAAGCAGATGTATTTATAATCGCTGTCCCCACCCCTTTTAAAGGAATTCATGAGCCTGACCTATCTTATATTGAGTCTGCAACTAAGGCCATTGCACCTGTTTTGCAAAAAGGTAACATAGTTATATTAGAGTCAACTGTGCCTGTTGGTGCAACAGAAAAGATGATGGAATGGTTACAGTTAGATCGGCCTGATTTGGTATTTCCAGATAGCGGTAAAGAGGACATAACAGCTGAAATAACAATAGGACATTGTCCTGAGAGAGTGTTACCGGGTAATGTTGTAAGAGAGTTAGTAGAAAATGATCGAATTATTGGCGGTATGACTGAGCAGTGTGCCGAACGCATTCGGGATTTTTATAAATTATTTGTTCAGGGAGATTGTTTACTTACAAATTGTCGAACTGCTGAGTTATGTAAGCTAGTTGAAAATTCTTTTCGTGATGTGAACATTGCCTTTGCAAATGAGCTTTCTTTAATTGCTGATAAATTAGATGTGAATGTTTGGGAGTTGATTAAACTGGCCAATCATCATCCAAGAGTGAATATTTTGCAACCTGGTCCTGGTGTGGGTGGGCATTGTATTGCAGTTGATCCTTGGTTTATTGTAGATTCAGCACCGAATGAATCAAAGCTTATTCATGCAGCTAGATTGGTCAATGATAGTAAGCCATATTTCGTGTTAGAAAAAATTGAGCAGGCTGCTCAGAAAATTGGCAAAGAAAAGGCAAGCCTTTCTATTGCATGCCTCGGGTTGGCATTTAAACCTAATATTGATGATTTACGTGAGAGTCCTGCTATGAAAATTGCTAAAAGGATTGAGGGGTTAGGTTTTTCTAAGCAATTTTTGGTCGAGCCAAATATTAAAACAATGCCTGAAGTTTTTGATGTAAAAAGAACTGAATTGATCAATCTAGGACAAGCAATAGCTAAAGTTGATATCGTAGTTTTATTGGTTGATCATACCGAGTTCAAAGAGATGGACTTAAGTTTGCTTTCTGGAAAGCAAGTAGTGGATACGCGTGGACTTTGGGCTAATTTATGAAGATTGCTTTTGTATTGATTGCAAGGTTTAAGCATCGGTTTTTTTCTTGGTATTAAAATACCTAATCAGGTGTTTTTAGGTATTAGCCTAGATATTCTATTTTCTAATGGAATAAAATCTTTTTATATAAAGGAATAAAGGTTGAAACAAATTCTACAAAATATTTCAAATGGTGAAACTCAGCTAGTTGAAGTGCCTTGCCCACAAGTAAAAAAGGGACAATTACTCATTTCAACTTCAACGTCCCTTGTATCAGTGGGTACTGAACGTATGTTGGTTGAATTTGGCCAAGCTAATTTTTTACAGAAGGCACGTAAGCAGCCAGATAAAGTAAAAATGGTGTTGGATAAAGTTAAAACAGATGGCTTGGTACCTACAATTGATGCAGTGAAAAGTAAGTTGGATCAGCCGTTGCCGCTTGGTTATTGTAATGTTGGTGTTATTGCTGAAATTGGTCCTAGTGTAACTGAATTTAAACAGGGCGATCGGGTTGTTTCTAATGGGCCGCATGCTGATGTTGTTAGAGTACCTAAAAATCTCTGTGCAAAAATTCCTGATAATGTTACAGATGAAGAGGCTTCGTTTACTGTTTTAGGCGCCATTGGTTTACAGGGTATTCGGTTAGCTAATCCGACATTAGGTGAATGCTTTGTTGTGACAGGTGTTGGCTTGGTTGGCTTAATGACTGTTCAACTATTGGTTGCTAATGGTTGTCGTGTGTTAGCGATTGATTATGATCAAAATAAATTAGATATCGCGAAGCAGTTTGGCGCTGATATTTGTAACCCAGGGAGGGGTGAAGACCCCATTAACTTTGGGTTATTTTTTAGTCGTGGCAAAGGGGTTGATGGCGTCATCATAACGGCATCTACAGTTTCTAATGACCCTGTGTCGCAAGCTGCTAAAATGTCACGCAAACGTGGACGTATTGTTTTAGTGGGTGTTGTGGGATTAGAGTTATGCCGTGCTGATTTTTATGAAAAAGAATTGTTTTTTCAAGTTTCATGCTCGTATGGCCCTGGGCGGTATGAGGCTGAGTATGAGGAAAAAGGGAATGATTATCCAATAGGTTTCATCCGCTGGTCTGAGCAGCGTAATTTTGAAGCCATTTTGGTTATGCTTTCTAGCGGTAAATTGAATGTTAGGGCGTTAGTTTCTCATCGTTACTCTTTTAATGATGCGCTTGAAGGTTATGTGAATCTAACCAATGATAAATCTGCATTAGGCATTATTTTGCAATATCCTAATAAAACTGTTGAGGAATTGTCAAATAATGACTTAGAACTCAATCCGTTTGTTCCATTGGCAGGAAACGAGCCCGTTGTTGGTTTTATTGGGGCAGGGAATTACGCTTCTAGAGTCTTGATTCCTGCTTTTAAGGAAGCGGGGGCGCAGTTGCATACGTTAAGCACGAGTGGCGGGCTAAATTGCGTTATTCATGGTTCTAAAAATGGATTTCATAAAGCATCAACAGACACGGATGCAATGCTGGACAACTCTGAAATTAATACGGTCGCCGTTGTTACCCAGCATAATTCTCATGCTCGTTTTGTCTCTAAAGCGCTGAACCAAGGAAAAAATGTTTTTGTTGAGAAACCTTTAGCGATTAACCTTGAGCAATTAGAGGAGGTAAGGGAGTCATATAACGCCCAATTAGATGCTGGAAAAGGTGCGAGACTCATGGTCGGCTTTAATCGTCGGTTTGCGCCTCAGGTTAAAAAAATGAAAGAGTTGCTATCTGCTGTTTCAGAACCTAAATCATTTATTATGACAATGAATGCAGGCAGTATTCCTGCCGATCATTGGACGCAAGATAATGAGGTAGGTGGTGGCCGCATTATTGGTGAGGCTTGTCATTTTGTTGACTTGATGCGTTTTCTTGCTGGTAGTGAGATTGTTTCAGTTCAGGCAAGGCGAATGGGTGATACGGATGCAGTGGCGGTGACCGAAGATAAGGCTGCTATAACCTTAGGGTTTGCCGATGGTTCATTGGGGACTATTCATTATTATGCCAATGGAGCAGCATCCTTTCCTAAGGAAAGGGTGGAAGTTTTTGCTGCAGGTAAAGTGCTGCAATTGGATAATTTTAGAAAGCTAAAGGGGTTTGGCTGGAAAGGCTTTAATAAAATGAATTTGTGGCAACAAGAAAAAGGGCAAAAGGCATGTGCTAAAGCTTTTTTGGGGGCAATTTCTCAAGGTAAACCTGCGCCAATTAGTGATCAGGAAATCTTTGAAGTCGCAAAAGTAAGTATAGAGATCGCTGAACAATTACGGGTTCAGTAGTTTGGCTGCTTTTTTAAAGACGGTAGAAACTTATTTTCACACAATAAAATATATTAAGTTATCTCAAATATATTTTAGGATTAAAAAGAGGTTTGGCCGCCCTGTCCCGCGTATGAAGATTGCCTACAATGCTGGTGTTACAGGTATGTGGGTCTCATACCCCCTGTACGATCAAAAAATATTCAAAAACTTAAGTGTTGAATTTTTGAATGCAAAAGGCTCGATAAGCTCTAGTGATGACTGGAATGATAAGTCGAAAGATAAGCTTTGGTTATACAACTTACATTATTTTGAGGACCTATGTGCCATAGATGGTGACGTTAGAGTGCCTCAGCAGGGAGAATTAATTGAAAGATGGATTTTTGAAAATCCGGCGCCAATTGGTAATGGCTGGGAGCCTTACCCTTCGTCACTCCGTATAGTTAACTGGATAAAGTTCTTTTTATCGAACGATGTTCCCGCTCAGTTTGTACTAAATAGTTTGGCTCAGCAGGCTGACTTTTTATTACAAAACCTCGAGCGCCATATTTTGGGAAATCATTTGTTTTCAAATGCAAAGGCTCTTATTTTTGCAGGTTTGTATCTTGATGGCACTGATGCCGATAAGTGGCTTAGAGTTGGGCTTGAAATATATGAATACGAGCTTGATGAACAAGTGTTGAGTGATGGGGGTAACTTTGAATTATCTCCTATGTATCATTCAATTATGTTGGTTGATTTGTTGGATTTAATTAATATTTTTACAGTATATCCACTTAGAATTTCAGGCGATATTGTAGAAAGCACCCAGGAAGCAGCAAGTAAGATGCTTAGCTGGCTTCAAGTTATGGCGCACGAAGATGGCGAAATATCATTTTTTAATGATGCGGCTATTGGTATTGCAGCAAAGCCATCTCGAATATATGAATACGCTAGTTTGTTGAGTGTTGAGTTGCCAAAGGTACGGCAGGATCGGCTAATTACTTTGGGGGAATCAGGGTATAGCCGAATTAATATGTTGTCCTACTCAGTGTATTTTGATCATGCGATGGTCGGTCCAGATTATTTGCCTGGACATGCACATGCAGATTCATTGAGCATAGAGTGGTCTGTTGGGAAGCAACGAATATTGGTTAATTCTGGTACATCAATGTATGGGGTAAGTGATGAAAGATTAATTCAGCGTGGAACTGCTGCACATAATACCGTTGTTGTAGATGGTGAAAATTCATCTGAAGTCTGGAGTGGTTTTAGGGTTGCTAGACGAGCTTATACTTCCGTAACTGAGCTCTCTGAAGATAGTGATAAGGTTAAAATAACGGCCTCTCATAATGGCTACCAGCAATTAAAGGGAAAAGTAACGCATACGCGTTCGATTGAGGCAGATGAAAGTGGAATAGAAATAACGGACAAGCTTTCAGGTAAGTGTAATACAACTGAGGCAATGTACCATTTACATCCAGATATTAGAGTAGAGGGACTTACTGAACATTCAGTGCGGTTTTTTCTACCAAATGAACAAATTGTTTTGGTTGAAAGTAGTGGTGAGATTATCCTTTCAGAAGGTTTTTGGTATCCGGAATTTGGCGTGTCGCTGCCAAATAAGCATTTAAAGATAGTGTTTGGTTTGCCGGTGTTAAATACGTCTTTTTCATTGAAGGGTTAAAGCTTTGAAAATTCTTATATTATCTTTTTATTATGAGCCAGATTTATGTGCGGGTTCATTTCGTTGTACATCCTTAGTTAAGCAGTTGTTACGCGAGAAAGGGCTGGAAATTGAAGTTATAACGACTTTGCCTAATAGGTACGCTACGTACTCTGCAGATGCGCCGAAGCATGAAAAAAATATAAACCTTGAAATACATAGAGTTTCTTTGCCTAAGCATAAAAGTGGTATGCTTGATCAGGTTAAGGGTTTTTATTTTTTTTCCCGAGCGGCATTGAGGATATCTAAACGCAAAGAATATGATGTAGTAGTAGCCACATCAGGGCGCTTATTTACTGCCTTTTTAGGTGCCAGAATTTCAAAGATGAAAAAAATCCCCTTGTACTTGGATATAAGAGATATTTTTCTTGATACACTAAAAGATATTTTACCTAAAAAGCTTTCTTTTGTACTAATGCCTTTTTTAGAACTATTTGAAAAATATACTTTTAACGGGGCTGCCAAAGTTAATTTAGTTTCAGGAGGTTTTGTTGATTACTTTAATAAACGCTATCCAGATTTAACGTATGACTTCTTTACTAATGGAATTGATCAAGAGTTTGTTCAGGCTGTTTGTGAAGGAGTAGAGTTTGAGCAAAAGAAAGCTGATATAAAAACGATTTTATATGCGGGTAATATTGGTGAAGGTCAAGGTTTGCATAAGATTGTTCCGGAGCTTGCCAAAAAGCTAGGTGATAGCTTTAGAATTCAGGTTTTAGGTGATGGGGGCAGAAAGCAGCAGCTAATTGATGCGCTTAAAGTAAGGGGTATTCATAATGTTGTTTTAATTCCTCCAGTTCCACGAAAAGAATTGATTGATTATTATAATCAAGCGGATATTTTATTCCTTCATTTAAATGACTATGAAGCTTTTAAAAAGGTCCTACCCTCTAAAATATTTGAATATGCGGCTTTTAATAAGCCAGTGCTTGCAGGGGTTGCAGGGTATTCGGCAGAGTTTATTGAAGAAAACGTTACTAACTCTGGAGTATTTCCCCCTTGCGATGTAGATAGGGCGGTTGAGCGTATAGGCCATTTTTCTTACGATAATGAATCTAGGGAAGTGTTTATTGGTAATTACTCGCGTGAAAGTATAATGATTGAGATGTCAAAATCAATAGTGTCTTTATTGCCAAAAGAGTGAGTTACTGTGTCTAAAATTTTAGTTACAGGTGCTAGTGGTTTTGTCGGTAGTCGGTTATGTGAGGTTGTAGCTCGTGATGGCTGGAACGTCCGTCGGGCTGTGCGGCAATTTTCTGGTAGGCAAGATGAGGTCGTTGCTCAGTTGAGCAATGATGCGGACTGGTCGGAGGCCCTTAAAAATATTGATGTAGTAATTCATTTGGCTGCCCGTGTGCATGTAATGAATGATGATGCCATTGACCCTTTAACCGAATTTCGTGCTGTGAATACTTCTGCAACGTTATGTTTAGCAAAGCAAGCGGTTGAATCTGGTATTAAGCGGTTTATTTTCCTAAGCTCTATTAAAGTAAAGGGTGAGTTTACTCAGTCAGGTCTGGCTTTTAAATCTGATGATGGATTTATTCTTACAGATCCTTATGGTTTATCTAAATACGAGGCGGAACAGGGTCTATTGAAACTGGCAGAACAAACTGATATGGAAGTAGTGATTATTCGTCCGCCTTTAGTCTATGGTCCAGGCGTTAAAGCTAATTTTGCATCTCTGATTAAGTGGGTTAACAGAGGTGTGCCTTTCCCGTTCCCGTTCGGAGCGGTTTATAACAAGCGATCATTGATACCCCTAGATAATTTGGTCAGTTTTTTGATTCATGGTATTGATCATCCCAAAGCGGCTAATGAGGTGTTTCTCATTTCAGACGGAGAAGATGTCTCTACTACTGAGTTACTGCAAAGAGTAGCCAAGGCCTTTGGTAAGCGGTGTTTATTAATCCCTGTTCCTGTTTGGTTGATGACATTAGCGGCTAAGTTAATAGGTAAAGAGAATATGGCTAATAGATTGTTCAGTTCATTACAGGTGGATAATTCTAAAGCATGTGATTTATTAGGCTGGAAACCAGTTATTTCCATGGATGAACAGTTAAAGAAAATAGCGGATGCAACTTAGATGAAAAGATTGTTTGATTTAATTCTGGCCGTAATTGCTATTGTTATTTTGTTCTTTCCCATTATTATCGTTGCTTTTTTAGTTCGATTAACCTCAAAAGGGCCTGTGCTATATTGGTCCGATCGTATTGGGGTTAATAATGCTATTTTTGAAATGCCTAAGTTTCGGAGTATGACAGTTGGTACCCCTGCGGTAGCAACGCATTTATTAAAAGATCCCGAGAATATTTTAACGCCAATTGGCGATTTTTTAAGAAAAAGTAGCTTAGATGAGTTGCCTCAACTATGGTGCATCTTAAAAGGCAATATGAGCTTTGTTGGGCCTCGCCCCGCACTATTTAATCAAGATGATTTGATCGCACTTCGAACCGAAAAAGGTGTGGAAAAACTTGTGCCGGGCTTAACAGGCTGGGCTCAGATAAATGGCCGCGATGAACTGTCAATACCTCAAAAGGTTGAGTTAGATGTTGAGTATCTAAATAGGCAGTCTTTTAGATTTGACCTTTATATTATTTGGTTAACTGGTGTTAAGGTTATTCAAAAAGTTGGTGTGTCACATTAGCTTTTTATGTTTGGTAAAAAGGAGTTTTTTTGTCTTAAAAGTTATTTATGCTTAAACCTGACTTTTTACCTTCACATATAGGATGGCATTCAGCTGCAACTAACGATCAATTAATTGACGATCTTAGTCACTATATCGCTCAAGAATTAGTTTTTTCATTACGAAATAAAACTCGGGTTTCAATGGCCGTGTCTGGTGGGCGTAGTCCAGTGAAGCTATTTGAAAAACTTGCATGGACAAAATTAGACTGGTCTAAAGTTGATATTACATTAGTAGACGAAAGATGGGTAAGTGTTAGTCTCGAAGATAGTAATGAATGGTTGGTTAGGCGACACCTTTTAAAAGGTCCTGCGGCGAAGGCTGGTTTTTTCGGACTAAAAAATAAGTGCCCAACGGCAAAAAGTGGGCAGAACGAATGCCAGTCTGTTTTACTGAATTTAAGTTTACCGTTAGATCTAGTGATTCTTGGTATGGGATTAGATGGGCATACCGCTTCGTTATTTCCATGCTGTCCAGAATTACCAAAGGCTATGGGCAGTAAGCAATCTTTAAGCTTTTTTGCAACCACGCCATCTAGCGCACCGTTTGAACGGATGAGCATGAGTTATACAACGCTTATGAATGCTAAGCATCGTATTTTACATATAGTGGGTTTTGAAAAGCTAAATGCTTTAGAGAGGGCGATAAGCATACAAGACTATTTAGTAATGCCTATATTTGCATTTTTACAAGAGCGACTAACGATATATTGGAGTCCCTAATGGAAGAAAAATTTTTGCTATTAAGTTTTCTTCCCGCTGTAAAATATACGTTAGGAACAAAGGTTGAGTTTTTAGGTTCATGACAGCTTATTTTAGGCTGTTTTTTAATTCCTGTTCGTCTAATGACTTTGGTTTGGCTGCTAGGCTAATAGGTAAAGAGGACATGGCGAATAGGTTGTTCAGTTCATTACAAGTGGATAATTCTAAAGCATGTGATTTGTTTGGCTGGAAACCAGGTATTACCATGGACGAACAGTTAAAGAAAATAGCCGATGCAACGTAGATGAAAAGACTGTTTGATTTAATTCTGGCGGTAATTGCTATTTTGTTGTTACCCATTATCATCGTAGCTGTATTAGTAAAATTAACGTTAAAAGGCACTGCGTTATATTGGTTTAACCGTGCTGGGTTAATAATGTAATTTTCAAAATGCCAAAGTTTCGGAGTATGAAAATTGATACCCTACCTGTTGCTACGCATTTATTGCAGACCCTAACAGTGTGTTAACGCCTATTGGCGATTTTTTACGAAAAAGTAGTTTAGATGAGTTGCCGCAATTATGGTGTATCTTAAAAGGTGACATGAGCTTTGTTGGGCCCCGTCCAGCATTATTCAATCAAGATGATTTGATCGCACGTCGAACCGAAAAAAGTGTGGGAAAACTCGTACCGGGCTTAACAGGTTGGGCGCAGGTGAATGGCCGAGATGAATTGCCAATACCTCAAAAGGTTGCGTTAGATGTTGAGTATCTCAACAGGCAGTCTTTTAGATTTGATCTGTATATTATTTGGTTAACTTTTATTAAGGTTATTCGAAAAGATGGGGTGAGCCATTAGTTGTGTAAAACGAGATTACTATTCTCAATATATCGTAGTACTATATCGGTTGACTTCCAACCTCCTGCAACCATGATTTGAGGCAGGCTCTTGCCTTCTTTGAGTAAATCATGAGCATGGCCGACACGGGCTGAGTGTCCTGAAATATTCCGTTTGACCGATTCATTTAAGTTAGCCTTTTCAGCCAGCGTTTTAAATATTTTAGCAATGTGGCTGGTATTTAATGATGGGCCTATTTGTTGGTGTCTTAAAAATCCTCGTAATACCTTGCCCTTTTTAAGTTGAGCTTTGTCTTGCCATTCTTGTAAGGCGTTCATGGTTTCAATAGTTAAAGGGATGTGATTGCCATAGCCTTCCTGATCGGACTTTGAAAATTGTAAGAACCAACTGCCAGTTCCGTCTGGATGGGTGCTGATATCAGTCCATTGGCAGGCACAGAGTTCACTACGCCGGCGCATACTGTCGTAGGTGAAAAGCAGTAGTGCTCGGTCTCGGTAGCCTTTTAATGAATTATCTGTGATGGTAATCAGTTGGTCTCTAATCTCTTGGGTCATGGCGAAAGCCTGTCGTTGCCAGCGGCCTTTTTTTCGGTGCATGCGCCTGAGTCCTAAAAACACATCTTCGTCTTTTGTTGGGTCGTTAGCGCGGGCTAGTTTATGTATTCTGCGGATACTGGCCATGCGGCGTCTAATCGTTGAGGCCGTACTGGTTTGCATGTCGAAGGTGATGAAGTTGCAAATAGTCTCTGGTTCTGCCGGCAAGGGACAAAGGTCATTACTTTTACACCAGTTTGTAAATACTTCAAAGTCTGTCCGGTAGGCTTTGATGGTGTTTTCAGCGTAAGCCCCTTCCATTTTATTAAGCAATTGGTTGATCATGGTATAATCTGCCTCGTACATTGAGTAAGTGAATTATACCACATAATGATACTTGAAGCATCATATAATCCATTAATAATGATTACCTCAGGCCAAATTAGAGCGGCCCGGGCATTGCTTAAATGGCATGCGAGCGAGCTAGCAGTAAAGTCAGGAATAGGGATAGCGACAATAAAAAGGTATGAGGTATCTGACGGCGTTCCAAATGCGCATGTGAAGACATTAGCTACGATTAAAGCTGCTCTCGAAGCTGCGGGAATAGAGTTTATAGGGAGTCCCGATAAGAACCCAGGTGTTCGGTTGTTGACGGACAAGGACAATTCAGATAATTGATTAATCTATTTTACGTGTTCCTCTATGGCGTCTAAAAAGCCTAAGAAATCTTCGGGTCCATCCGCTGTTGTAACAGATAACCTCGGCTCTCAACTTAACGTTGATGAAGCTGAACTTCTTTCCAAAATACCTTGGTTTAATGAGCGTTATTTATTGCCGGGTGAAAGTTTAAGTGATTATGATACGAGCCTTCAGTTGTTGGTTGAAAGTGTTGTTGTTAAAGATGCTTTAGATGCCATATTGGTTAAAGACATTCATGATGAGCTTCGAGAAGTGCAGCGACTGCGAGTCCTTCGGCAATCATTTTTTATACGAGGAATGGCAGGTAGACTAAGTGATTTACTCAGTGCTCATTTTAGTGTGGATGAAGACCCAAGAGTAACTGAGGTTTTGGCCGCTTGGCGAAAGGACCCTGAGATAGGTAATGCAGCACTTTTTGAATTGCTTGATGAACTCGGGGTTACGATGGATGAGATCAGCGTCAGTGTTTTTTCTCGAAGTTCTAAAAACTTACAGTTGTTAGAACAACAACTGGCTCGTCATGAGAAGAATGTTCGCGAATCGTTAAAAATGATTGATGCTCGGCGCAATCATGCGCTTGTGCGTGAGCGTTTGGCCTTTGATCTGGAGCGAGACCGCCAACAACAGCTTACTTGTAACCCTGACGATGAATAAGCAAGCAAAGGCCAACCGAGCTAATGCCAAGCAGTCTACTGGCCCCAAAAGTACTGAGGGTAAGTGGGCGAGCAGTCAGAATTCACGAAAGCATGGCCTGAACATACAGGTTGATTTTGAATCATCGGACGTTTATGTGTTTCTTAAATTCTTGCTTTCTGAAGAAGGTTTTTCGTCCTTTATGGCAGCTGATATAGCCACCAGCTTGCTAAATTACCGCCGTGTGATGGATGCCTATTATGATGTGTATACCCGATCTAAGCCGGTAAGTGACTACCTTTGGAATGTGGATCTAGTAGAGTTCCAAAGCGCTCTGATGGAGCTGTCCGTTGGCACGCCAGCGACCTCCGCGAATGTTAGGAGTTCGACTCGGTTGGCTGCGCGCTTGCAGCGCAATGAATACCGGCAAGGTACCCCTGTAGTTCGTCGTACAGTGGACTGCCACAAGCTAATACGCTACCGGCGTAATGCTATTTCCCGCCTCTCTAAGGCCATTCGGCCTGCATAAAAAGTAACAAAACGAAGCCACATCTTGATGTGCGATAAATAGGTTTATCAACTTTTGGTGGAGGATAACTCAGGTGAACTTGACATAACGTACGTATTAGCGTACCTTTAGTTTAAGAGGATTTAATTATGACGACACTGAATGTTACTGAGGCGAGAGCCAACCTGT
>Ga0209494_1000717_pt1 | contig 14798 bp, 16 predicted proteins | sample EN1Hudseemescosm_FD_184628 | JGI IMG/M metagenome (GOLD analysis project Ga0209494, IMG submission 184628) | Methane-oxidizing microbial communities from mesocosms in the Hudson Canyon - EN1B Hudson Canyon (SPAdes) (version 2) | ecosystem: Environmental > Aquatic > Marine > Cold seeps | place... | reverse complement strand
CGCAACTATTTTTTAATATATTATGAATAACATGATTATTGAAGACGGTAAGTTTGTTGAACTCAAGTATAAGATACTTGATAAAAAAACAAATGATGTTTTGTCTGAAGTTGAATTTCCTTTAGGTTATATTCAAGGCATTAGTGAAATTTTATCTCCTGAGGTAACTGCCGAATTGGTTGGTCAGGTTCAAGGTGATATTGTTAAAATGCCAGTTGATATAGATCTAATATACGGCCCTCGTGATGAATCTTTAGTAACAACCATGCCACTTGATGGTTTGGATGAAGATTTAAGAAAGGTTGGAACTATGATCCCAATGGAAAATGAAAAAGGTGATCGTATAAATTTTACAGTGATTCGTATCAATGAAAATTCAGTCACAGTGGATGGTAACAACCCGCTTTGTGGTCGAGATGTTATTTTTGTCCTTGAGGTGATTACAGTGCGTGAACCAACAAGCGAGGAGGCCAGACTAGGCGGCCCTGTTGATGATATTATGCCTGGTCTTAAAAATATGCAATCAATACATTAGATATTATGGACTTTACACAATCAGAAGTAGAAATTATTCAAAAACATGTTGATAATCGCTGGAGAGAAAAAGATCATGGCGTGCATTTGGGTGACATTGAAGTAGATGGAAAAGAGCAGCCGGCTGCTGTCTGGGAGCATAAACATTACACTTTTGTTATTATAAAAATGGGTGCTTTTAATTATCAATGTTTATTTTATTTTTTACGCGATAAGCGTTTTGATGCTGGTGTTGATACTTATAGTGACTTAGATGAATGTGTTGATTCTATTATGAAGGCGCAAGCAGACTTCTCTCTTTCTAAGAGCACAAATGCACTTAAGCCTAAAAAAGATAAATAAATTTAGATTTTTCTATATTTCTAAAAGGATGCTTTGAGCATCCTTTTTTATTATCTTTTAATTAACTACCCTAGTAAAGGAGCACCTAGTAAAGGAATAATCATGATTGCAACGATGTTGATAATCTTGATCAGTGGGTTGATCGCAGGACCAGCCGTATCTTTATACGGGTCACCTACAGTGTCACCAGTCACAGCAGCTTTGTGTGTGTCTGATCCTTTTCCATAGCCTTCACCCAGTTGACCGTCTTCGATGTACTTCTTAGCGTTATCCCATGCACCACCACCGGTAGTCATTGAGATAGCAACAAAGATACCAGTTGCAATAGAGCCGATTAATAAACCGCCTAATGCTTCAGCACCTAGTAGTAAACCAACAGCTACTGGGAATAGGATCGGAAGCATTGATGGTACGATCATTTCTTTAATTGCAGATTTAGTTAGCATGTCAACGGCTTTAGAATAGTCAGGCTTTTGTGTGTAATCCATAATGCCTGGCATCTCTCTAAACTGACGACGTACTTCTTCAACAATACCACCTGCTGCGCGACCTACGGCTTCCATGGCCATTGCACCGAATAAGTAAGGTACTAAGCCACCTAAGAATAAGCCAATGATAACCATATGGTTTGACAAGTCAAAGCTGATTGGATCGAAACCAGTCCTAGTATTTAGTTCATTTGTAAAGTCAGCAAACAATACTAACGCTGCAAGACCTGCAGAACCAATTGCATAACCTTTAGTTACCGCTTTAGTTGTGTTACCTACCGCATCTAATGGATCAGTGATGTTACGAATTTCTTCAGGAAGGTCTGCCATTTCAGCAATACCACCCGCGTTATCAGTAATAGGACCATAAGCGTCCAGTGCAACAATAACACCAGTCATTGACAACATCGCCGTTGCCGCAATAGCGATACCGTATAAGCCACCTAACGCATGTGCACCCCAAATACTAGCACAAACGGCTAATACGGGTAATGCTGTAGATTTCATGCTTAAGCCGATACCAGCAATAACGTTGGTACCATCACCTGTTTTAGAAGCTTCTGCAATATGTTGTACTGGTTTGTGTTCAGTTGCAGTGTAGTATTCAGTAACCACAACCATCCACGCAGTCAGCGCCAAACCAATCAGAGATGCGTAGAATAAATTCATACCCATGTTCATGTCTTTAGTGACGAAATAGAATGCAATTGCCGCTAAAACTGCAGAAACAATTAAGCCTTTGTATAAAGCACCCATAATTGATCCACCATCAGATACTTTAACAAAGAATGTGCCAATAATTGAAGCAATGATGGATACTGCACCTAGTGCTAATGGATAAAGGATCGCATCGTTACCCAAGCCTAATACCCCCGCTAACATCATTGTTGCAATGATGGTCACTGCGTAAGTCTCGAATAAGTCGGCCGCCATACCTGCACAGTCACCAACGTTGTCACCAACGTTGTCAGCAATTACTGCAGGATTGCGCGGATCATCTTCTGGAATGCCTGCTTCAACTTTACCAACAATATCAGCACCAACATCAGCACCCTTAGTAAAGATGCCGCCACCCAAACGTGCAAAGATTGAAATCAATGAACCACCAAAAGCTAAGCCTATCAATGCGTGTAACGCTTCTTTTTGTGGAATTTCAAAAGCAGTCAAGCCCATGTAGAATCCAGAAACACCTAACAATGCCAGGCCAACTACCAACATACCGGTAATAGCACCACCTTTAAAGGCCACCTGGAAAGCAGCATTCATGCCATTTTTTGCTGCCTCTGCTGTACGACAGTTAGATTTAACCGATACGTTCATACCGATATAACCCGTTAAACCTGATAACACAGCACCAATTAAGAATCCAATACCAACCGTCACTCCTAAGAAGTAAGTGATTACAACTAATAACACAACACCAACCATACTGATCGTTGCATATTGACGATTTAGATAGGCACTTGCACCTTCTGCAATCGCATCTGAAATTTCTTTCATTTTATCACTACCTGGAGACTGCTTGTAAATCCAGGTCATTGTGTATAGGCCGTATAAAACAGCAATAATTGAAGCCCCGATGGCCATAGTTAGTGTATCCATTTTCTTTCTTTTCTCCTTATGATTTATGTATCAATTTTTCCAAAATTTATTATAGATTAATTAGTATTGAATTATATAATAAATAAGTAAAAAACAACCTTTTTAGATATTATTTTTCGGCATTTTAGAATAATATTTTATTATTCAGTCTTTTGACCAATATTGAGTTTCAATGCCATGTCCTAAGTCAGCTTCAACCAGTCTAGATCTTAGCTTTAGTAGTTTCTCAATTAGCGCATCTTCGCCCTTTTCATAAGCTTTTGCGTTAGGGGTTCTGTTAACCACTACACCTAAAAGTTCAGTAATTGCATTGCCGATAGAGTTTTGAGAAATAGTAACAATTAACCTTCCTTCATCATTACGATAGATGAGTTGTTTGAATGCTGGTTGCCAGCGAATACTTGATGCATATTTAGCATCTCCAATACATTTATCACGCACCTTTTTAGCCGCAGATAAGAAGCAATTATTAAACAGTAGTGTCTTCTCAATTTCTTTAGGAAAATAAGCGTTATTAGGTACTCCAGAGTTACGGCTTGATACTTGAGCAAAGAAAGTGCGATAAAAGTCTAAGAAACCTTTAAGTACAAGGTCATATTCTTTCCAAAAATCAATATTTTTTAAACTATCAATGCCCCCTTGTATTTCCCAACTTGGCAAACCTTGTGGGTAGCCAGTTAAAGACAGACTAGATGCTTCTCCAGTAGTCGGTTTTAGTATTTTCAAATCAAGCGACGATAAAAACTCGACATAAACATCTTGCATATAAGCAGCAAATAAAGAATGCTGTCCGCCATCAGTTAGATTAGGATTATCAGTATCTGCCAAAGGTGCGTTCTCTAGTTTAGTCTTATCAAATACAATAAAGTGGTTGTGCAGCATGCGAATACTAGGCACACCTGCTGAGGTGATCGGCCAAGTTGCATCTAGTGACGCCTCTCCTGCAAGAATTAAATGTTTTTTTGGATCAGGGTATTGTTCCAACATAAAACCAATTACAATCTGATTCATACGATTCCACACCTTTCTAACGTTACTTGGTAGTTGCGTACGGCGTACTGGTCGACCCAAAGGGTTTAGAACACTTTGTGAAGTGTTATAAATAATAGAACAATCAAATTCGTTAGAATGACCCAGGGCTTTTCGGTAAAGCAATAAATCTTCATCGTTAGTGAGTAACCCATTATTTTGTGTGAGGTCAGCTAGATTTTCAGGAGAATTGAAAAATTCATTAGGCTTCATACCATCGGGGACGTCTAACGGAATAGGACGAAACGGAACATTAATTTCTCTTGGACCAACTTTATTCATTTTTTTTCCTGTTATAAAAATTTAAAAAAAAGGTTTATGTCATTACAACATAAACCCCCATTTTATTTTTTTCAAGTTAGGTCTTAACCAAGGTTTACGTAAACGCGATCTCTAACTTCGTCGAGCGATCCAACGCCGTTAGCAGCACCATATTTTGGCGCGTTACTCTCTTCATTCATCCATGCTTGGTAGTAATCAACCAAGGGTTGAGTTTGCTCATGGTAAATATCTAAGCGTGAACGAACAGTGTCTTCGTTATCATCAGCACGTTGAACTAACTCTTCGCCAGTAATATCGTCAATATCCTCCACTTTAGGTGGATTGTATACAACGTGGTATGTACGACCTGATGCTAAGTGAGCGCGACGACCCGACATACGTGCAACAATATCTTCGTCGGGCACTTGGATTTCAACAACGTAGTCAATCTTAACGCCATCATTCTTTAGGGCTTCTGCCTGAGCGATTGTGCGTGGGAAACCATCAAATAAAAAACCGTTATCACAGTCATCCTCTTGAATTCTTTCCTTAACCAAGCCAATAATAATGTCATCAGATACTAAGCCACCTGCATCCATCACCTTCTTAGCTTCAATGCCTAAAGTTGTTCCTGCTTTAACGGCAGCACGCAACATGTCACCTGTTGAGATTTGTGGAATTGAATACTTCTCACAAATGTTGGTTGCTTGAGTGCCCTTACCTGCGCCCGGAGGGCCTAATAAAATAACGTTCATCTACTAATTCCTTTATACTTCGAAAGAAGGTAGTTTCTTTTCTACCATTTCTTTTTTCATTACCACATAATCCGGCAAGCCGTCCTTGTATGGAGGGTAGTTTTCACCTTCGATTAAAGGCTGCAAGTATTCACGACACGCGTCTGTAATACCAAAACCATCGTCAGAGATGTATTCCATTGGCATCATCTTTTCAACGTTAGCAATGTCTTTTAATTCACCTGAACCAATTTCCCAAGTGTATGGGTTGTTAGATGTTCGGATAATTGCCGGCATAACTGAATTTTTACCTTCTAATGCCATATTAACAGCAGCTTCGCCTAGTGCATAGGCTTGCTCAACATCAGATTCAGAAGATAAATGACGTGCAGCACGTTGCAAGTAGTCTGCAACTGCCCAGTGATATTTATAACCTAAAGCGTCTTTAATCAAGTTAGCAACTACTGGAGCTGCACCGCCTAATTGTGCATGACCAAAATCATCACGTGTACCTTGTTCCGCTAAGAAGCGACCATCAGGCCATTTTGTGCCTTCAGAAACAACAATCGTACAGTAACCAAACTTTTTAACGTTAGCATCAACCTTGGCTAAGAATTTTGTTTCATCAAAATCAATTTCTGGGAATAAAATAACCACTGGGATTGAATCATCAACCAAGCCACCAGCCGCTGCAATCCAACCTGCATGACGACCCATCACCTCAAGAACGAAAATCTTAGTTGAAGTTGCACACATTGAAGCTACGTCAAAACTAGCTTCCATAGTAGAAACCGCGATGTACTTAGCTACTGAACCAAAACCTGGACAATTGTCTGTTACTGGCAAGTCATTATCAACCGTTTTAGGTACGTGAATTGCTTGAATTGGGTAGCCCATAGATTCAGATAATTGAGAAACCTTTAAACAAGTGTCGGCTGAATCACCGCCACCGTTGTAAAAGAAATAACCGATATCATGCGCTTTAAAAACTTCAATTAATCTTTCATATTCTGCTTTGTTGGCTTCCAAAGATTTCATCTTGTAACGACATGAGCCAAAACCACCAGAAGGTGTGTGCTTTAGCGCTGCAACATCAGCAGCTGATTCTTTAGATGTATCAATTAAGTTTTCAGTGAGCGCACCGATAATGCCATTTTGGCCAGCATAAACTGTACCAATTTTGTCTGAGTGTTTACGTGCGGTCTCAATTACACCACAAGCAGAAGCGTTAATCACGGCAGTTACACCGCCAGATTGAGCGTAGAAAGCGTTTTTCATCGTTATACCTTTTACTTAAAAAAACCATCAATTATACATTGGTGCAGCTAATTTTCATTAGCATTTTCTATGCACAAAGAGGTATATTAGCGGTAAACCTAGTCAAAAATATGCGGCGTTATTAACCACTCTTTATCGTCATAAATGTCTATTGTAAAACACTTTGATCCGCCATGATTTCGGATTTCACCTGATGCACCAGGGTTAATTACCCAGGGTGTAGACTCTTTGTCAATCACTTGCTTGTGCGTATGCCCATAGATGATTACTTTGGCATCTGGATAGGTCGTTCTTAATGATTTATGTGATGGCTTGTGATGACCATGTAAGTGACCATGTTCAATGGCAATTTTTCCACTTGGAAATTCAAGAAATTCAACTGTATTAAGTGAGACAATATGATTGTCATTGTTGCCTTTAATGGCAATGAGTTTTTGTTTAGGTTTCAATTGATTCAATATGGCTTCATCAATAATATCACCTGCGTGAATAGCGATATCACATTGATTGGCAATCTTAACAACCTCAGGGTGGATGAATCCATGAGAATCCGACAATATACAAAGTTTTGGCACAGAGAATTTAAATAAAAGTAAAGTGTGTGATTATACTCAAAACTTTATTTTCTTTGTTAAAACAGATGCTTGTAGTGCCAACAAAAATAGTCAGTATTTTCTTAAATAAATAGTGCAATATTACCGACTTTAATGGGCATAATGTGTGCGTTCGTTCTACGAATAAATTTGAGGAGATAAGAGAAAACCATTAGACAATGGACTTGTCTAAATGAGATAACAAAATAGGAGATTAACATGGCAGTATTATTTTCAGATGAATGGATGAATCAATTAAAAGATGCTTGGAACGACTCAGACGAAATACGTGGGAAATTAGCAGAAATTGGTTTTTCGTCAACTATTGCTTGTGGTTTTAAAGGTGATGGCATACCAACAGGTATCTTTATCGTTGAAAATGGTGAGTGTGTTCGTGCAGGTGACTTTAACGGTGAGAGTGCTGATTGGGATATGCGTGCAGATAAGAAAAACTGGATGAAATGGTTAGACAAGCCTTTAGGTATGGCGTCAATGGGTATGGCGGTTACTATGGGTAAATTAAAATTTGAAAAAGGTGATTTTAGTTCAATGATCAAAGACCCTAGGATGGCCAACCCATTTGTAAAAAGTTTTGCTCTAATGAGTGCAATTGGTGGCGAATAACTACTAAGCAATCAAGCCTAGTTGAAGCCCGCTTTTACGGCGGGTTTTTTATGCGTGAGACTTTACTGGTAAAGTATGTTCGAAAGTTTCAATATTGACAAACCCCTCTATCGGCTTGGTTTTAATTTTAGAACTGGGCTTACTAATGGCGACAACAGTGCCAATGCCAAATTTTTTGGCTGATTTCAGCACATGAGCCGAGTCATCGAAAAAAATACTTCTTGCTTTGTCTAAATTAATAGACTCATCTAATTTATGCCAGAATCCTTGGTCTTCTTTGGCAATATTGTAATCATGAGAGCAGATAATTGAATCAAAATAACATTCTAAATTAGTAATCCTCATTTTCAACTGAATGGTCTTTCGATGAGCATTAGTGACTAAATAAATACGCTTGTTATGTTTTCTAGCTTGTTCAAGAAATTCCAAGACGAATGGGTGTATTTGAATCAGATGAGAAACATCTTCTTTGAGCTTGGCAATGTCTAATTCAAAGATTTTCTGCCAATAATCTAGGCAATACCAATGCAACTTACCTTCCTCTGCACGAAGGATCGGATAAACCTTGTCTTTAGCTTCTTCATGCGTAAGGTTGTGCTTATTAGCAAACACCAACGGCATGTATTCCATCCAAAAGTGTAAATCAAAATTAAGGTCGAGTAGTGTGCCATCCATATCGAGCAGAACGGTATCGATTTTTGACCAATCAATCTTAGCTTCGACGCCAGCTTGTTCCATCTGTACTGTCCTCTAAAATAATGCCTAACTCAGTCAATTCGTCTCGAATCTGGTCAGATAAGGCGAAGTCTTTACTGGCTCTAGCTTCATCACGTTGGTTAATTTTTTCGTTAATATCTTCGTCAGCTAAGCCGACACCCTTTTTTAAAAAGGCATCTGAATCGGCTTGTAAGATACCGATATAACTGCCGAGCTTTTGTAAGAGTTGAGCCAGGGCATTAGCTTGGTCAATATCTTTTTCACGCTCAGAATTAACCAATTTGGCCAATTCAAATAAAACGCTCAGTGCAATTGGTGTGTTGAAGTCATCATCCAGTGCTGCATTAAAACGCTTCTCAAAATCAAATCGTTGCGATACTTCGTCCATAGCCGCTTCTGACGCACTTAATCCACGTATTGCTGTGTATAAACGCGTCAAGGATGCCTTGGCATTGTTAAGATTATCATCACTAAAATTCAGTGGTGAGCGATAGTGAGAGCTCATAATGAAGTAACGCAAAGTTTCTCCATCATAACTTTCCAACACACCACGAATGGTAAAAAAGTTATTTAATGATTTACTCATTTTTTCATTGTTAATGTTAACGAATCCAACATGCATCCAAGTATTGACAAACGTACAATTGTGCGCACCTTCAGATTGCGCAATTTCATTTTCATGATGCGGGAAAGTAAGATCCATACCGCCACCATGAATATCAAAGTGATTGCCTAGATGATGTGTTGACATGGCCGAGCACTCAATATGCCAGCCTGGACGACCGTCACCCCAAGGTGATGACCAACTTGGCTCAGATGGTTTGGCCATCTTCCACAGAACAAAGTCTAACGGATCTTTTTTGTCGGTTTCAATATCAACACGTGCACCTGCCTCAAGCTCATCTAGATTTTTTCCTGAGAGTTTGCCATAGCCTTCAAAATCGCGTACAGAATAATAAACATCTCCATTTTTGCCTTGGTAAGCAATACCTTTTTCGATCAGTGTTTCAATCATATAAAACATTTGATCTATAGCATCGGTAGCGCGAGGCTCTATATCGGGTGGCAATATGCCGAGCGCATGCTCATCTTCATGCATAGCTTCAATAAAGCGATTGGTTAGGCTATAAATATCCTCTTTATTTTCAACGGCACGTTTAATGATTTTGTCATCAATATCGGTGATATTACGCACGTATTCCACCTTGGGAAAATGACGTCTTAGATGTCGAGTAATAACATCAAACATCACCAATACACGCGCATGCCCCATATGGCAATAGTCATAGACTGTCATACCACAGACATACATCCCCACTTTGTTAGGGTCAATTGGGTGAAAGGCTTCTTTTTGCTTGCTGAGTGTATTGTAAATTTTAAGCATGGTGCTATTTTACGTTAAAGTATCAGTGATATGATTGGTTACAACAAGCCCTTAATTTTTATATGAGATAAATAATCATCTAATTGTATAATGAATTGTTTTTTATTATTTATTTGGAGAAAATATGAGCGTTTTAGTCACACAACAAGCCCCTGATTTTACAGCAGCAGCAGTTTTAGCCAACGGTTCTATCGTTGATGATTTTCAATTATCAAGCCTTAAGGGTAAGAAAATTGTTATTTTCTTTTATCCATTAGATTTTACTTTTGTTTGCCCATCTGAAATTTTAGCGCATCACCATCGTATTGCAAAGTTCGCTGAAAAAGGTGTTGAAGTGGTTGGCGTTTCAGTGGATTCACAGTTTACGCATAATGCATGGCGTAATACTGCTCCTGCTGATGGCGGCTTAGGTGCAATCGATTTTCCATTAGTGGCTGATACTGACCATTCTATTATGGAGGCTTATGGCATTGTGCATCCAGCAGGTATTGCACTACGTGCTTCATTTTTAATTGATGAGAATTTTGATGTACGTCATCAGGTAGTTAATGATCTGCCGCTCGGTAGAGATGTTGATGAGATGTTACGTATGGTTGACGCATTAGATTTCCACACAACACATGGCGAGGTTTGCCCTGCAGGCTGGAACAAGGGCGACGAAGGTATGAAAGATACACCAGAAGGTGTGGCTGAGTACTTAGCGAAAAATGCTGATAATTTGTAATTAATTATTAGTTTGATAAAGGGGGGTGATTTACTCCCCTTTTTTTGTTTTAAGATTGGAGATAGTAGTGGCATTTAAAAAATTAAGATGTATTGTTTGCGATTGGGTCTATGACGAATACTTGGGTTCGCCAAAAGATGGTATAGAACCAAAAACCAAATGGGAAGATGTGCCCGAAGATTGGGTTTGTCCTGATTGTGGTGCAAGTAAGGATCAGTTTGAAATGATTGAAATCTAAGTATGATTAGAATACCTCTAGTAAAATACAAATCTAATTTTTAAAACTAATAAAAACACATGTCAAAAGTATTAATATTACCAGGTGATGGTATCGGACAAGAAATTGTTGCCCAAGCACTTAAGGTTATCAATCATTTAAATGAAAATGCTAACTTAGGTATGGAATTAGTGCATGGTCTAGTCGGCGGTACAGCCTTTGATGAGACCGGCTCACCACTGCCACAAGAAACCCTAGATGCGGCACAAGAGTGTGACTCTATTTTGTTAGGTGCTGTCGGTGGTTATCAGTGGGAGGCATTAGAACGCGACCTTCGTCCTGAGCGTGGTCTTTTGGGTTTGCGCGCTGAGATGGATTTGTTCTCAAATCTTCGTCCTGCCATTCTTTATCCACAATTGGCCAGCGCTTCGACATTGAAAGAAGATGTTGTTTCCGGGCTAGATTTGATGATTGTTCGCGAGCTGGTAGCCGGTATTTACTTTGGACAACCACGTGGTATTGAGACTCGTGATGGCGAGCGCTATGGCTTCAATACTGCGACTTATTATGAGTCCGAGATTAGGCGTATTGGTCATTCAGCTTTCAAAATTGCACAAAAACGCGACAAACGTGTTTGTTCAGTTGATAAAGCCAATGTGCTAGAAGTGTGTGAATTATGGCGTGATGTTATGGAAGAAGTGGCTAAAGACTACCCAGATGTTGAACTTTCTCATATGTATGTAGATAATGCAGCCATGCAATTGGTTAAAGCACCAAAGCAATTTGACGTTATAGTTACTTCAAACTTATTTGGCGATGTGTTGTCTGATTGTGCAGCGATGCTTACCGGTTCGATTGGTATGTTGCCGTCAGCTTCTTTGAATAAAGACGGTTTTGGTATGTATGAGCCAATTCATGGCTCAGCACCAGATATTGCCGGGCAAGATTTGGCCAACCCATTGGCAACGATTTTGTCAGTTTCAATGATGTTGCGTTACTCTCTTAATCAGACAGATTTGGCGGATAAAATTGATGCATCGGTAGACACGGTGCTTTATCAGGGTTATCGCACGCAAGATATTGCAGCTGATGGCGACACAGTAGTGGGCACCAGTCAAATGGGTGATCTAGTCGTAGAGGCGCTGAAGAACTAATATGGATATTATTGTTTACTCCACTAATACGTGCCCAATTTGTGTCAAGACTAAAGAGCTTCTAAACAAGTGGAATTTACCCTTTAAGCAGAAAATGATCGATGAAGATCGCTCACTGATGGCTGAATTTTCTAAAGTAACCAATGGTGCTAGAATGGTGCCGCAAATTACTATTGATGGTAAGCATATTGGCGGCTTTAGTGATCTGACCGAATTACATATGGATGGCTTCTTTGATTCTTAGAATTTTATCTTTATCTATGTTATCAAAATTTTCAAAATAGACGATAAATTCTAATTATTGAGTTACAATCTGTCTTTATGAAAGATATTGTTGCAAATAACGAACACCTTAGAAGACTCATAGAGGGTAATAAGCGCTATGTTGCCTCACATTTAATCCATCCTGACCAATCTAGTGAACGACGTTTTGAGCTTAAGCATGGTCAACATCCGTTTGCTATTATCTTGGGTTGTTCTGATTCTCGTGTACCACCCGAAGTAGTTTTTGATCAGGGTTTGGGAGACCTGTATGTAGTACGTGTAGCTGGAAATGTGCTTGACCAAATGATTGTTGCTAGTATTGAGTATGCGGTACTTCATGTAGGTGTTTCATTGATAATGGTAATGGGGCATTCGCAATGTGGTGCTGTTGCTGCGACATGCAGCCATGAGCAGCTTGAGGGGCACTTGCCTAGTTTAACTTTTGCACTGAATTCAGCTTTTAATCAAGCGAAAGACCGCCCTGGAAATTTGGTTGAAAACGTAACTCTAGCAAATGTTGAAAACGTAACTGAGGAGCTTAAGCAAACTGGTGCACATTTTCCTGAAATGGTGAATGAAGGTAAGCTGACCATTGTGTCAGCTTACTACGATATCGATACCGGTAAGGTTGATTTGTTATAGGTCTAACGACTCTACCTCTAACAACATTTTATTAATATGTCTGCCTAAGTAGTTATCAAGGCTGTGCCAATTTTTGTATGCAGTTATTCTCTTTACGATGGCCGGTCTAATTTCATAATCAGCTAAATCTTCAGCGTAACCTTTTCTTGCTTCATCTTGGAGAATTAATAGATAATTCAAAAAAGGTTTAACAGAATGCTCTGCATCACCTGATGGCCCATGACCCGGTATATAATGAGAAAGTTTGAGGTTAGTTGCATAATTTAATACTTTGATGTTGCTATGCATATCAGATGTAGAGCCAAATCCACCTAAACGATGAACCATGTCGTTATCACCTAAGAATAAAGTTTTACTATCCACATGCTCGATCATTATGTCGGTAGTTGTATGAGATTTGGTGGTTGGATTGTGAATCTTAAATTGCTCTGAACCTATATTAATTGTCTGTAGATGAGAAGTTGCATCAGTAGGGTGAACAGCTATTGTGCCTTTTGATGACCCCTCAGTCATGCGTTCAATTAGGTCAATCCAAAATTCAGCTTCACTTTCTTTTGCTTGCGCAATCATTTGCGGGTGTGCATAGATTTTAGCATTAGGGTATTGTTCTATAATCGCATGATTTCCCAACCAGTGATCGCCGTGTACATGTGTATTAAATACCGCTACGATTGGTTTATCAGTAACTTTTTTAACTTCATTAATAACTTTTTGACCTGTTTGGTAGCTGCCACCTGGGTCAATCACAATCACACCATCAGCACCAATTACCATGCCAGGATTATTCATAAAACCCTTGTTCTTAGCATTTGGCTCATCTAGCGGCCCATGTATGACATAAACATTGTCAGTAATCGCTTCAAACTTATAATCGCCATACCCTTCAATTGTCCAAGCATGGCTTAATGTTGAGATTGACAGTGTTAATAATAGTGCTAATTTTTTCATAAGTCTCGTTATTGGTATAAAGGTATTATTGTACCTTTATAACTTTTAACACGGTGCAGTTATGCGTAAAAAACCAAAGATATTGAGCATTGAAACTCTTGCTACCACACGTGTTTTTAATATTGAACGTTTGGATTTGGAGTTTTCTAATGGCGAAAGACGCCAGTATGAACGTTTAAGGCCTCCTGGAAATGGTGCTGTTTTGGTAATTCCTATGTTAGATGATGATACAGTAGTGATGATTTATGAATATTCTGGCGGTACAGATCGCTATGAATTAGCGCTAACCAAAGGCAAGATTGATGCAGGGGAAACGCCGCTTGAGGCGGCTAATCGTGAACTAATGGAAGAGATTGGTTACGGATCAAATAAGTTGACTTTTCTAAAAACCATGACACTCGCGCCTGGGTATCAATCCAATATTACTCACATTATCCTAGCGCAAGATCTATATAAAGCAAGTGCCGAAGGTGATGAGCCTGAGCCGTTAGAAGTGGTTGAGTATAAGTTGTCCAATTTAGAAGAGTTAGTTTATAACAAGGACTTGACAGAGGCTAGAACTATCGCAGCACTGTATATGGCTAAAGGAGTCATAAACAAGAAAAGCACGTGATCAATATTCCAGAATCTTTTATTCTTCACTCGCCAGCTGTTCCATTTCCTGATGTTGGGCTAGCCTTAGATGAGCCGAATGGTTTAATTGCCCTTGGTGGTGATCTATCTACTGAGCGTTTGTTGAACGCCTATCGACAAGGAATTTTCCCCTGGTATAGCGAAGGAGAGCCTGTGTTGTGGTATAGTCCAAACCCTAGAATGGTGATTACTGAAGATGCATTGCATATTTCAAAGAGTTTAGAAAAAGTACTTCGTGGCAATCGTTTTGAAGTTCGTGTGAATACGAATTTTGATCAAGTGATTCGCCAGTGTAAGAATATCAAACGTAAGGATCAAGGCAGTACTTGGATTGATAATGACATGGTGCAAGCCTATATTCAATTACATCATAAAGGGCATGCACACTCTATCGAGATATATGAGGATGACCAACTGGCAGGCGGTCTATATGGCGTGGCAATTGGCAAAGTGTTTTTTGGTGAATCGATGTTTTCTTGTGTAAGCAATGCTTCAAAAGTAGCTTTAGTACATTTGTTAAAAAATACTGATTATCAATTGATTGATTGTCAAGTGGAAAACCCTCATTTGAAAAGCTTAGGTGCCTTTAATATAGAGCGATCTGCGTTCGTGCAACAGCTTGAGGATTTG
>Ga0209494_1000714_pt1 | contig 14840 bp, 15 predicted proteins | sample EN1Hudseemescosm_FD_184628 | JGI IMG/M metagenome (GOLD analysis project Ga0209494, IMG submission 184628) | Methane-oxidizing microbial communities from mesocosms in the Hudson Canyon - EN1B Hudson Canyon (SPAdes) (version 2) | ecosystem: Environmental > Aquatic > Marine > Cold seeps | place... | reverse complement strand
TGGCTTTTATCTGTAATCAAAGCTAAGTCGGTGAGTTATGAGTGAATTATGATGCAGGGAGACACACGGAAGAGTCTGTTGCGGTGTGGGTTACGGAGGTTTTAGCTAAAATAAAGTGATGAATTAAGTAAGTGGATAGAGTGCTTTTTTAGCTTATCAGTTATGTGATGCCTTTTTTTGATATCTTAAGAAGAAAAGAATACGTCAACGCTATGCATTGCTATTTGAACTCATTCAAAAATCAGGACTAAGAATAAGTGAAGCTCTTGGCGTTAAAATTAGTGATATTCGTGTGGTGAATGTAAAAAACCTAAGCAAGAAAACGTCATAACAGGAATCAATAATTACCTAGTCGATGATGGAAATTTCAAAGCCAACTCTTTATTCATACCTTAAAAAGGAGGATAAATAATTAGACGACTGACTATATAGACTAGCGGGACTTTTCGTACCGTTGGACTTCAAACCCCTTCACGTGCAAAAGCTTCAAGTTCTTTTTTATTCATAATTGCTTATTCTCTCATATTAGAGATTAATGATAAGCAGTTACACAAAATAAATTACAGTCTCTCAGGCACACGTAATTTCTTTAATAGTATTTAAAGTTATGTGTCCTGTTTAGTCTAGCCACTTCATATGAAGTAACCAATTCGATTTAAATTAACTCACCTTTAAATGCTTTATCAAGAATTGAGGGCATTAAAGCCTCTAACTCTTTTTTATTTTCCTTTTGAGCATTTTTTATATCAGAAACTTTTTGTTGTAGTTTATTAAACTTTAATTGTTCCTGATAATCAGGTATTGGAACTTCAATTTTCTCAAGTTTTTTAAGCCCCAATGTTCTATTACGTCCAGCACCCCCAGGAGATGCTTCTCGGATTTTTTCCATTCCTTCTTTTGATAAAAGGTAAAAGCATAGGAAGCCTGAGGTTATTAAGTTTTCTTTGGCAACACAAGAAATAAATCGGTGAGACCCTACTCTTCCTTTATCAGCAGACTGAACAACTGCTATTGCTCCTTCCCAAGCAAAGACATTACTAAATAACAGATCATTTGGTTCAATTTTATAAAGTTTCTTATTGCCTACATCAATTCCATTAAGTATAGGTTTATGAAAAGTACCCTTCCCAAATGAGCGCACACCTAGTTCCGGGTATTCAGTTTCAATTGATACTTCTACTTTTCTCCTTACAATCGGTGCTAGTTCTGACATTGATTTGTATTTGGCACAAGATATTAGTTCCGAAAACGTACTACTCAATAATGCTTCAGCATCTATTAGCAGAGATTTTCTAAGGTCAGTTGATTCGTTAATTTTAGCTTGAAATCTATTTAGTTTATCTACGATCTTATTCTGTTCTTGAATACTTGGAAGATTTATTTTTATATCTAGAAACAGATCTGTCTTTAACCTTTTTCTATTTGTTGTTCCTTTACTAGCTCTCTTGCATTCATCAATAAACCATGGTGACTTACTTAACCAGTTTAAATAATCAACGTTCAGTTTTTCAGGGATTGCTGAAAATAAGGGAAAGTCAGCTGTAACTAAGCCCCCGTTAAGAAATTCCGGAATAACGCCATATGCACCATGACGAGCATCAATCTTAGACATTATAAATTGATTTTCGGAGGCTATAAAACGCTTACCTGTGCCAAAGTCATTACCACGTTTTATCCCTCTAAGATTTACACCTTTCCCCCATAAACGAACTGTTATTTCTTTATATTCCTCTTTTGAATCTATCTCTGCAATTTCTTTTGAAGGAAGTAATACGTCACTAAGTTTTACTAAAGGCCATGAGATACTCACTCATTACCTCCAGATAATAGCGCTTGGATTTCATCTAATACTTTGATTATTTGCTTTTCTTTATTATGGATACTTTTAATTAACTGAGAAGGAGGAAGATGAACAAGTGCTTCTAAACCACTTGGATTCTTGCAATCTAAATTTGCAGAAATGAGGTTTTCTTCTTCATCATACTTAAGAATATTTTCAATATTTACTTTCCAAGCATGAGTATTCTCACGCCTATTATTCCACCATACGATACAATCAGATAGCTCATCAAATTCCATTGGTTTAGTTTTAGTGTATTTTTTTCTACCTTCAGGTGGCGTTATTTCATAAAACCAAACATCATTTGAAGTAGTGCCTCTATCAAAAAATAGAATGTTGGCTGCTATATCTGTATATGGTGAAAAAACCCCATCAGGAAGTCTAACTATAGTATGTAAATTGAAGTTTTTAAGTAAATCTTCTTTGATTCGGGCACCAACACCTTGTGAAAACAAAGTTCCATCAGGAATAACTACGGCAGCACGCCCCCCATCTTCTTTTCCTTTACCTGGACGCCTAAGTTTTCTCATTATGAGCTGAAGAAATAATTGAGCCGTTTCTGTGGTTTGCATATCTTCTGGAAAATTCCCCAGAATGCCTTTTTCTTCTTCCCCACCGAATGGTGGATTGGTTAAAATCACGTCCACCCTATCTTTATCACCAAGTTCCTTTAAAGGAAATCTAAGACTATTACCTGGATCAATTTGTGGTGACTCTAATCCGTGTAATAACAGATTCATTTGTACCAATAGGTGTGGAAGAGGTTTCGGTTCACCACCAAGTAACGAACTGTTTTGTAAAATGTTACGTTGCTCAACACTTTCACATTGTTTATCTAAAAACTCAAATGCTTCAACTAAAAAGCCGCCAGTTCCACAAGCTGGATCTAGAACAGACTCGCCAAGTTGGGGAGCCATAACTTCAACGATAAATTTAACAAGAGGTCGTGGTGTGTAAAATTCACCAGAATCTCCAGCTGCGTCGCGCATTTCCCGGAGCATTGTTTCGTATAAATGGCTTAAAGTGTGAATTTCTTCGCTTGAGTTAAAGTGAATCCCATTAACCTTATCTATGACGTCTCTAAGTAAATATCCATTCGTCATTCTGTTCGTTAAGCCAGAAAATACAACCGATATAACGCTACAACGGTCTATGGTTTCATCAGATCCTGTCAGATCTTTTAAGTAAGTAAAAAGCCCTTTTCCTTCAGTGCCATCAGGCCTTATAGTTGTTTCATTGTTAATAAATGAAATTAACTCTTGTCCCGTAATACTACCTTCTATAGCAGCCCAATCACGCCATCGGTAGGGGGATTCAATAGCGGGAGTAAATTCTTTACTGTTTAGAATTGCTTTAGTTTCTCTAATATTTTCTAAATCATCTAAAAACTTTAAAAACATAATCCACGTCAATACAGGGAGTCGATCAAGGTCTCCGTTTAGACCTTTATCTTTCCTCATTATTTGTCTTGAAGAGCGAACAATTGCTCCTAAATCTTGAGCTGTTGTCATCGACTTGTCAGTCTTTTTATCAATCATTCATATTTCCAAAAAAATTTAGTTATAAAGTAGATGTTGTAATTTATCTACCGCATGTTTCATTTCGCTAGCACCACCAAAACGACTAGCAATTTCAATAATATTGCCATAATTTGATAAGGGCGGTACGTCAGCTACTTTAGCTATGTTAAGTTGTGTTGGTCCGTATTCTGTGTACTTAACTAGTAAGTCTTCTAAAACTTGTTTAGCTTCTTTCCCATATTGATCAAAAAAATCAGGGTTGTTCTTTTTCAAGTACTCCGCTCGCTCTCGTCTTGTTCTTAACGGTGAATCAAAAGCTAAAAAACATAGTAAATCGAATGGGTCTGCTTCAGGTTTACCTATTTCGGCACTTAATTTAGAGAACTCAATACCTTTTTCTTTAAGGGTTGCAATTACATCTTCACGTTTTAAAGGATCGGCCCAGCTATTTTTCAAGTCGTCCATTGAAGCAAAAAGAGTTCGTACATTATGTGCGGTGTAATCTGTAAATTGAACTGCACGTATTTGTTTTCCACCTTCACCAATGTCATAAGTAACTTGAGTATCAATTGTGGCAAAACCTGCATCTATATAATATTTTTCAGGAGGTTCAGGAGGTTCAGGTGTTTCTGGAGGCTCAGGATTTTCAGGTTGCTCTGGTGTCTCATCTTTCTCTTCGTTTTCAACCTCATCCTCAATGACAATTTCTTCTCCATTCTCATCGATGATAATGTCTTCTTCAAATTCAGGGAATCCATCAAATGTTTCATCCGCAAAGTTTTTGGTTGCTGAGCCTGTGTAATCTAAAATACTAAACCACAACTTGCCATAATCTTCTCTTAGACGAGTCCCTCTTCCTATTATTTGTTTAAACTCACCCATTGAATTAACAACTCTAACGAGAATCACATTTTTGCAAGTTGGTGCGTCAACACCTGTAGTTAATAACTGTGATGTGGTTAAGATAACTGGTGTCGTGGATTCTAAATCTTGAAAGCGACTAAGGTGTCCTTTGCCTATTTTCTTTTCATCTGAAGTAACTCTTGCTACATAATTTGGATGTTTTTTAACTAAATCACTGTTTAGATTACTTAGAGCGTGTCTCATTTCACTTGCGTGATTTTGATCTACGCAAAATACTATTGTTTTTGCAAACCTGTCTGTTCTTTTTAGAAACTCAGTTATATGCTTCGCTATTACGTCAGTTCTTGCTTTTAAAACTATTTTACGTTCAAAATCTTTAGTTCCATATTCACCATCTGGTATTTCTTTCCCGTATCTATCTACTTCTCCTTCAGTAGGCCTCCAGCCGGCAGCATCAACGCTTGTTACAATTCTATGAACTCGATAGGGAGCCAAGAAACCATCTTCTATACCGCGCGCAAGGCTGTATGTATAAATCGGATTTTGAAAGTAGTCGTATGTATCTTTGTTATCTTCTTCTAGGGGGGTAGCTGTCATCCCTAGTTGATAAGCTGGTTTAAAATAATTAAGAATCTCTCTCCAATTGCTATCATCCCTTGCGCTGCCTCTATGGCACTCATCTATAATTATCAAGTCAAAGAAGTCTCGGCTAAATTCTTTATACAAGCCAGGGCGGTTTTTATCCTTTGATAAAGATTGATATATAGCAAAGTACATCTCTCTGCTTTTACTTATCTTTCCGGCTTCAATTTTGTATCTTGCATCGCCAAAAGGAGTAAACGTTTTATCTTTAGGATCGTCAACTAATACATTACGATCAGCTAGAAATAGTATTCTTGGTTTTCTATATTCACCCGTACTGTTCCATTTTGCCGTCCATAACTTCCAGCAAATTTGAAAAGCAACCACAGTTTTCCCGGTGCCAGTTGCCATTGTAATGAGGTTTCTTTTTTTGCCTTTGAGGATAGATTCAATTGCATTGTTTATAGCAATGGTTTGATAGTATCTTGGTGTGTGTGAACTGCCAATAAGATTGTATGGAGTAAGTAATGTATCTTTAGATTTCTGGTTTAAATTTTGGTGGTTAGATAATCTATCGAATAGCTCTTCCGGTGTAGGGTAATTATCAATTCTTTTTTCTTGGCCTGTTAAAAAGTTAAATTCAAGGATCTCATGACCGTTAGTTGCATAGGCAAACTTTAAATTTAGTATCCCAGCATAATTTTTAGCTTGTTGAATTCCTTCTGTTACTGGAGCTTTTTCAGGCTTTGCTTCAACTACAGCGATTGGGAAATCTCTATGATAATTAAGTATATAATCTGCTCTATATTTATCTCCACGAGTTGTGGTGCCACCAGATACAGTTATCCGCCCGTCAGTAAGTTGATACTGCTCTTTTATTATATAAGGCAGATCATCCCAGCCACTAGCAACTAGTTTTGGTGTGACATACTTTCTACAGGTATCAGCTTCATTTAGTTTTTCTTCCTTAGTTTCTTTGCTTTTGTCTGGCCAGAGCTTGTCTTGTAAACGTTTTCGTTTTTCTTTTTTGTTGCCTTTAGGTCCTGAATAGATTTCTTTATGCATCAATATATAGTCACTACCGGTTTTCATTTCCAACACTCTTCTTTTACTTGGCCTTTGTGGGGGGGTTAATGAAGAGGCTTGGCTTTCTTGATTTTCATCATCACTCATTGATTTTCACCTTAGTTTCTTTGATCTTGAAAGACCCTTGAATATGACTTAATGTTGTTTCTTGTTCTTTAATATTGTTTAAATTTCCCATAACAAATATACAGCCAGAAAGAAAAACTAGGGATATTGAAAGAATGTTAGATTTATAAAAACGATTCATTTTTGAAATTCTTTCTTCATTTGTGTTTACATTATGTCCTGAGGATGCAACCAAATCGTCTATTATAAATTGCTCAAATGTTGATATTTTTAAAAAAGGCTGAGCCTGTATACTTTTAAGAATACTCTGATGTTGTATTAATTCATTCCTATACCTCTCAATTTCATCAGGCTTTGAAATGTACTCATATGTATTACCCCAAAATACATTTTTTAATAAATAAGTAGAGTAAATGATCGAGAATAGAGAGGCTGAACAAAAAATAATGAGTGTAATAGAAGATGCTGTTAATGCGTTAATATCTATAGCTTTTATCATATATGCTAGTAGTGTTAACCCTGTAGCAATAAAACCAAATAGTACTTGAGCACGATCCGTTATTTTTTCTTTTCTAGCTATTTCGCTAAAATATAAATCCTTATAAAACTGGATTAATTCATTTTGATTCATTGCATTTTTTCTCTTCAATCCATGTTTCTACATCAACTCGCTTAAAACGCCAGCTCCCGCCCACCTTAAAACCCGGTAGTTTCCCTTCGCTTGCTAGTCGATAAGCTGTTTTATCATTCAACTTAAGATAGGTTGCTAATTCTTGGATGGTTAAAATTTCGTCGCTCATTAAACATTTCTCGTAAAAAGAATAAAGTTAGAATATGAGAAAATTGAGGAAAACACAATTCTAATATTGAGGTTAATTAATTAAAAGACCGATAAGTTTCATGGTCATCCTGTAAGCCTTGATACTAAATCCCTGCAGAAGAATTATCGTTTTCAAACTTAGCAAGCAGATTCTTCATAACCTCTTGAAGATAAATCAATTCTTTGTTGTCGTAAAATTCACACTTTCCAATAAACCGGATAGAGGGCGAATCAACAAGTAAAAAAATGGATACTTCCCTCTTGGCTAGCTGTTGGTTTTCGCTCTATTTTTACCGTTGCTGATACCCTTTAGCTAGTTTTTCCTGGCTGATCTTCTGAAAGGCTAGGTCCGCGAGTGCTTGGGTTTCAAACCAGTCTTTTTTAACCGTGCCAGGGCTACCAATACGCCCCCATTCTCGCACTAATGACCAGTCATCAAACAGCGTGGGCAGCACGAACAGCTGATAGAACCGGTGCTTGTTTTCGGCATCTTGATGAAACTCTAAATAGATCTGATTCATAGCTCGTAACCTCGCTAAGTTTGTATATCTTGTTGAGTCGTACGGTTATTATTTTTGCCCCATTATTTGCATCAAATGCGTGTTAAAAGCGGCTTGATCTTTTTCACTCAATTGACCTAAAGTACCTCTTATTAAACGATGATCTAAGGTAAATAATTTAAGACGAATTAAAGAAGCAACGGGTAATCCCGCGGCTTGAATATCAGTAATCACGGTATCCAGTGGCCAGTCTGATTGCTTAGCCGATGTAATCATCGCCATGACACTATGTTCAATCTCATTATTAAAAGACTCAGCACTGGAGATAATTAAAGCCGGTCTATTTTTTGTGGCCAGTTTGTCGGTAAAAGGAAACGGTACTTTCACAATATCAAATTGCTTATAAATCACGATAAGCGTCCTCATCTTCTGCACTGTTCCATTCGGATAAAGTGCCACTGATTGCGCTGAGGTAATCAATATCCAGTGGACTGACTTTACGCACGGAGACGCTGCCATCCGGTTTTGAATCCCATGAAAGCGTATCGCCCGCTTTTAAATGGAGGTTTTCACGAATTTGAATAGGAATCGTCATTTGTCCTTTGCTGCTTAATTTAGCCAGTTGCATGTCAATCCGCCTTTTTAGTAAAGATTCCTTACTATAATGGAATAAGGAATTGCATTCAAATCAAGAGCGATTACTTTCGGAGTTTTTATAACTCATAATCATCATAAGTTTGCAGCACTTGCTCTTCCGTAATGCCGAGGTAACGTAAGGTCGCGGCTTCACTGCTATGATTAAGTACCTTGGCAATCACGGCAACGGGTACGCCATCATCAAACATCGCTTTGCCTCTGCTTTTACGCATGGAATGGGTGTTGATGCTGAGTCCCACCATTTTCCCCACTTGTTTAAACACGCGACTGACACTGATCCGACTAATCGGCTGGTTGGTTGCTCGGTTACTGCGCACCTGGAATAAGTATCGATCTTCTGGAAATTCGTTTTGGCGTTTTTTGATCACGCTTAACGCACTGTCATTTAACCTCAGGTGCTTTGCTTTACCGGTTTTTTGTTCGGTGAGTTGGATTTCACGCTTGTCATAGTCAATTTGAGCATATTCCAGCGCGAGTAAATCACTGATGCGTAAACTGAGGTTACAGCCAATTTTCCAGATGTCGGCATACAACGGGGGAAACTTCTTCGACAAGTTAGAGTGAATGACAGCGATTTCATTTTTATTGGCGGCGGAAACGACATTCATAGGCGGGTGTTTTTTAAGTAACAGTATGGGTAATTGTAGTAATACTGTTACTTAGGATAGCACAGGCAGGGTCGGTGCGTTGATAAATAAGGGAATTCTAAGTAACATAATAACATTGTGTTACTTACAGAGTGTTCATTAAATAAAAAATCCCCTAAAGACTTAGCAATTTATATTTATGGATTTAAAAGATCACGAGAGATTTAATTGTATTGAGTATAAAGTCATTTTATCCGGCTTCAAAATCTAAAACACACAGTTCTTTTGCTGCATGAAGTTGGCCACTGAGTAGGTGATTTTTTAATTTCTCAGTGCGCTCCATATAGACTTCGGTTAGTTCTTTAAATGCTTCGGGTAAATAGTGTAGCTCTAGTCTGGATAAGTGCCCATCAAAGGCCGCTGAAACGCTTAGCAAATCAAGCAAGAAGTAGCGTTCACATTCATTGACTTCATCCAATAAGGCGATAAAGTCTTCCCAGTTATCGTATTCATAGTTGTCGTTAATTTGAAAAGTATCAGATAAGCGTAGCAATAGAACAAGCATATTAGGGTGGTAGTTTTGTGATAAGACCATCATAGTGGCAATAGCTCTTATCGATCCTTCACGAGCTTTTGGACTGAGTTTATCGATAAAATCATCGGTGAGAATATTTATTGCGATATGTTCTGCAAGCTTGTTACCAAATAAACGTAAACGAGCTTCTTTTGCAACTTTATATAAGGTAAAGGCATCCCATAAACCTGTTACGGGTATAGCAACCCAAGAAAATGCAGTACGAGTTTCTCCTTTACCCAGGAAGCGGACAAGAATAAATTTAACAGCCATACTGCTTAAAATAATTTTAGCTTTGTATAAAAAACCAACGAGAAATAGTTTTGATTTTGATAGATGTTTGAGTGGGTCAATTCCGAGATGATTAATAACAGGGTCAGGGAGTTCTAAAGCTGCTCTAGCAAGTATATTAGAAACAGCAGCATCGCCTGTTTGCGATGTTTGATTATGCCCTGTTAAACAGGCTAAACTGTAAACTGTTTTTAATCCAAGCCAAAATAAGACACTCATTTCAATGAAAAGCATGATAATTAGAGTTGTACCATAGAGTAGATAATATTCTACTGTATCAAGAGCTTCCATATACCTCCATTCAATCCAAACTGTCACGAAAGTAGTGATAGCTCCAATGGAAAAGGCAATTATTGCAGCGAAACTGGTGATGATTGATGAAAGTGCTTGCAATGTGCGATCAGGAGGGAGATCATCAATGGCAATATTTTCCACTTCGTGTGTACCTGCTTTCTTTGCAAGGTATTGAAAATACATCACGCCAAATTTTTCTAGTAAACCTATATTTTCATTATGTTGGTAGCCATTTTTTTTGGTTTGATCAGTCATGAAATGACTCCTTTTTGGTAGTATAACGTCATAAGGTTCTTTCACCGTATATGGGTGAGGTAACCCTAATAATCAATCACATTTATTTATCCTTGCTAACGCTTTCTTCTTTTCTAACTGAATATAATGCAGATGCAACAATTCCTGTTGGCACCGCAACAATCCCTAAGCCTAGCATTAAAATTACAAATGTAAATAGACGTCCACCTAACGTAATAGGATATATATCTCCGTAACCAACGGTTGTTAATGTAGCGACAGACCACCATAAACAATCAAAAATAGATTTGAAATTTTCAGGTTGTGCAACATGTTCAAAGTAGTAAATACCTAATGAAGATAAATATAATAAAATCAACGTTATAATACTAAAAAGTATTAATTCTTCTTTACTTAAAGATATAGACTTACCAATTCTTCTTAATGCGCCATTATATCGAGCAAGCTTCAGAATCCTAAAAATACGCATGAACCTAAGAACTCTTAAAGATTGCAGGCTAATACTTCCAGATAAATAAAATGGTAGTATTGATAATAAGTCAATTGCACCATAAAAACTGAATATATATGACAACTTATTTTTTGATGATACCACTCTTACTATATATTCAATTGAAAAAATTATAGTAATAATAAATTCAATTCTATTGAGAATAATATATGTACTTTCATCTAAATCCGGAAGTGTTTCTATTGAAAATGCAACTAGTGATATTAATATCATTAACTGTATGAATATTTCAAAAAAAATAGTAATATTATTGATCTTCACATATTATCCATAGTGTTTTTTATTACATAAATTATCTTAGACTATACAATTAATAAAATATCTATATTATTAATTATAGTAACCTACATTTTCATCATTTATTTTTTAATTCATTGCATACAAATAAATTAATATTAACAAATTCATCCCAACTATACTCTTTATAATATTTAAGTTCATATTGATAATTAACTCTGCAAATGCTAGGTCTATTTTCATAAGTAGTACATAGCTTGGTTATTTCATCATAGTCTCGACAAATACCATCACCTCTATCTAAATAGATTGTTTCTTTAGAAAGGTTTACATTTCTGCAACATGCTCCGCATTGGTCACAAGGAAAGCTGCTTTCGCTCAAAACTGAAAAACCTCATCACTATCCATAAAAGCATCAAATTCGTCAAAACTTTTAAATTGTAAAGTTACTCCAAATTGATGATTAATGTTTTCTAAACCTAAAATGAAAGTATCAGGATCCCACTCACCTAACGATGCATCAAGAACATTAAATGCTTCAAAAAACACTTCCTTTCTAGCTGATAAATGTTCATTTAGGTTTTTTTCAAGTTCAGCTCTATTTTCTTGAATAATAGGAATCATTGTTAAACACATTGCTTCTATAGACTTTCGTCTCTCTTTAGCAACTTTAACCACTTGACTATCTCCTAAAGCAATTAAAGATGATTGATGAAGCATATTACCAATAAAATATCCTACTCCAGAACCAATCAATGCACCAACGACAGGAATAGGAATAACAACTTGTCCTACAGCGCCATAGTAAAAAGAAGATGTACAAGTAATCGCTGTATGACTAACTTCAGATAATAGTTGCTCACTATCAATATCACCTTGCATATAAGAAAGCATGGATTTTGCAGTTGTTACTACTCCAGCCGCTATAGCAACTGGGGCGTTTGAACGTGTTAATGCCTTAGATGTAGCGTGACCTAATGTATGAGTTGTAGAGTGTGTAATGCCTTTACTTATTGCAGTACAGGCATACCCAGTTGCATACCCTTTAGCCGCTTCAACAGAAATATTAGCAACAACCTCGCCAATATCAGCTTCGCCACTATAGATCTGATGAACCCCTGATATAGTAGCCATTCCAACTGAAACAGATGCGCCTATATTTCCTGATTTCTTTCCTGACTCATGCATATCTGCTAAAGAGGCATCAAGCTTAATACTATCGGACATTTCTTTTACTTTTTTTGCATTTGTTGCATCAAAAGCTTCTTTATATGTCGTACCTTTTGATTCTACTCCATCATGGTTTAATGATTTTTGAAAATTTCGTAATGTTTGTTCGTAATCTTCTTTTTTTAATGTCCCAGCCTCAATGCGTTTTTTAAGTAAAGCTTCAATTCTTTCTGCTTGATCAGAAGGAGCCAGCCTTGCCATTTCATCGTATTTTTTTTGAGAAAGTGAAAATGTGCTTCTTGCCGCAGTATTACAAGATTTTGCTTGAATTTCTCTAACTGTTTTTTGCCCCCGCTTAATTACTATATCGACGGGATCAGTCGGCTTTCCCATACTAGCCGTTGTTTTAGCAAACAAAGCACTGTCTTTTTTAAGCGCATCTAAGTTAAATTTAGAAACTTCAAGCTGTTCAAATAAATGACCCTGAGCCTTATCAGAAGCAACATTTTTCCATTTATCACTAAGAGTGACTAGGTAATCAGCATCTTCAAATAATCCTCTTGTTCTATCAGTGTAACGCTGCGTAGCAGCGTTACCCAATATACCGACTAAATTTGTTTCAAATGAGTTTGATTTTTTCATTTTATGATATTACTGTTCAATATACTCTTTTATACAATTAACAATTATTTTCATGGCCCCATCGAGCTCAGGATGAACGTATGAATAACGCGTACCATTAACTTTAAACTCTTGTTCATTTTTATATAACTGTATTGATTTTATATCATTAATACTAATAATAATTCTATCTTCCAATACTGGTTTTATATAAATCTCATCATCCGTTATATAAATACCATCTTTACCACTTCCAAAGATAGTAGAATCAATAAGAACTAACAGATCACCCCATGGGCTGTCACCTTTAGTGTCATTTATATAAGCATAGGAGCTAACAGCACCTTTTGTTTTCTTTGTTCCTTTTGATGATCCTAAATGCATACCACTAAAAATATAAGAACCATCATTCAACCTATCTTCATTACGACCATATGGATCTAGTAAATCTTCAAATGATTTAGCTTCCTTGGTCACAGATTTATTAATAACCGAAGGTTCTTCTGTTTCTAATTTTATATCTTTATTTTCTATCTTAGAAGAACCGATTGATGTGAGACTATCTTTACCAGAAGAAATAGCCTCTCTTGACTCTTTTGTTACAATCCCATTTTCATCAATTAGAGGAGAGTCTGAAATTAATTTAATTGTTTTTGCTAAAGATGCAAGAATAAAAACACCTTTTTTATCTTCTTCAGAATAGGTTCGATAATCAATTCCATTAGAGCTAATTAATGTTTCAAAGCTTTGTAAAAGAGGTGAAAACCGAGACTTAAGTTCTGATAAAACTTCATGGACTTCATCAAGTCTACTCTTAATAGAGTGTGTTATTACAGTTGCTGTTTTCATTTCTTCAGCCAGTAATTCAGCTTGAGCCAAATTCGCATAAGCATTTTCTTTTGCTTCTTCTGCTTTTGAGGCCATCACCATTCCACCAATAGCCAAAATAGGACCAGCAACTATCCCCCCTAATATCATGGTCCCGCCAGCCATTCCAAGGCCACCAGAAGCTAATGACCCACCACCTAGCCAAGCTAATGTTGCATTTGATGCAGCGGCTCCGCTCAGTGTAGCTATACCAGTACCTGTAGATGCAGTACCCAATAGTCCAACACTTCCATACGCAGCAAGGCCAGCAACTCCCCCTGACCCTAATGCAGCAACTCCACTATTGACCACTTCATTCATTTTTAAAGTAGACGCTGTCATGATGTTTAAATCTTGATGACTTATTGCAGGTAATGTTGCATTTTCCAATACCCGATTATCATTAAAATCAATATTCTTGATTTTTGAAAATTCCTCCACAAAAGGACATAAGCACTCCTCATAAATAGAAAATTTCAATAATCCTAATCTCTCCATTGATTTTTGAGCATTATTTTTTTCTTGTTCCAATGCTTCTTCAGCATCATCATAAGTTTCTTTAGCCCATCGGTTATTCCTTTCTGCCGAATCATAATCTGATTTAGCATCCACACCTTTTTTAGCTCCATAAAGAGCCGAGACGAGAGCTGCACCGCCGAGTATAAGTGGTAATGGCATTAGTTTAACCCTCCATTAATATCGTGGCTTCTTTAACTAGCATTAATTGCCGTTTTACCCATGTTTCACAGTCTTCAAGTAATGTCTTCTCAAGCCCCAATGAGGTGCTAACTTCGATAATGAACTCTTCTTCCTTTTCATGATACTCACTATCTGAAAAAGCAACCCCCAATAATTCAAGAATTAAAGATACTTTTTCCTTATTATTATGAAATAAATCCGAAATTTCGTTCATTTCAATATTTTCTATCTTTTCAGCATCAGATCCACAGTAAATTTTTAACGTTTCTATCATTTCAATCTGTTCTGGAGCTAAAACCCCGTCAGCTCGCATTGTTTTATCTGCTAAATATAGTAAAGCACCCTGTTGCTTTGAATTTAAATTTTCAATAAACATATTTGTCCTTTTTTAGTCTAATAATTTACTTAGGTAAGTCCTGTCTGTTAACTCTACCCTAAATAACAAGTAATATTAGGTATATTTATATAAATTGGGCGCAGATAGACGAAAATTTAGGCTGGTTGTCAATGGTACAAAAAGTAACGATGGATTGTAGGGAGTGTGTATTTTGAATACGCGTAACAATCTTACGCTCGATTTTTTATCACACTTAAGGAATTGTCATTTAATATCAGGTACTTTACTGATTTTTGCTAGATGAGTTGGATTTATCAGTTGTCATAATCAATCTGCGAATATTCCATTCACAATAAATTTCTGATATGTAAACTGAGGTTACAGTGAATTTTCCAGGTGTCGGGATACAGCGGCAGAAACGACATTCATAAACGGTGACTTTGTAAGTAACACAATACTATT
>Ga0209494_1000711_pt1 | contig 14892 bp, 10 predicted proteins | sample EN1Hudseemescosm_FD_184628 | JGI IMG/M metagenome (GOLD analysis project Ga0209494, IMG submission 184628) | Methane-oxidizing microbial communities from mesocosms in the Hudson Canyon - EN1B Hudson Canyon (SPAdes) (version 2) | ecosystem: Environmental > Aquatic > Marine > Cold seeps | place... | reverse complement strand
GTTTTAAAACATTTCTAGAATCAGATACTATTTTTTTTCAGAAGACTCTTCTGAATCTTTTTGAGTTTTATCAGTAGAAGCTGAATCATCTGTTTTATCAGTTGGAGTTTCAGCAACTGGAGTTTCTTCTTTCACTTCTTCTTTTGGAGCTTCTTCTTTTGGAGTTTCTTCTTTCACTTCCTCTTTTGGAGTTTCTTCTTTCACTTCTTCTTTTGGAGCTTCCTCTTTTGGAGCTTCAACAACTGGAGCTTCTTCTTTTTTTACTTCAACTTTTTCTTTCGGTGTTGATTTAACAGGAGCTTTTGCCTTATATTTTTGATTAAATTTCTCAACTCTACCTGCAGTATCTACAAAAATTTGCTTTCCTGTATAGAATGGATGAGAAGCAGAACTTACTTCTAATTTTATCAAAGGATATTCTTTTCCATCTTCCCACTTAATTTTTTCTTTAGATGTTAATGTAGAACGTGTCAAGAATTTAAAATCGCTCTGAACGTCCTGAAACACAACTTCTTTATAATCTGGATGGATATCTTTCTTCATTTTTTAAACCTCTTTTTTATACAAAGGTTTGCAAAGCTATCAAAATGTTATTTTTTTACAAAAAATGAGTGAAATATTATTCTTAATTTAGCTGGATGAAGACATACTTCCGAATTCTATCCTATGCAAAGCCTTTTGGCAAAAATATACCTTTATATCTATTATGTACGGTTTTTTACATTGTATTTAGTATGATAAATTTCTCTGTTCTCATACCATTACTAGAAGTGTTATTTAATCAAATAGATGAACAGACTACATTAAATTATACAGAAATTGGAAATTTTCAAATTTCTTTGGAATACTTCAAAAGTATTTTTTACAATAATTTCAACAAAATAGTTGAGAGTGGAGGAAGAAAAGAGGCGCTAAAATTTGTGTGCATTATCATAGTTACTTCTGTATTCTTTTCAAACCTTTTTAGATACTTATCAGCAATTATAATTGCTAAAATCAGAGTAAAAATTGTAACTAACATAAGAAATCAATTATTTAATAAAATATTATCATTTAAAATAAATTTTTTTACAAATAAGAAAAAAGGAGATGTCGTTTCAAGACTTACAAGTGATATTCAACAAATTGAAAATTCAGTAATTAATTCCATTAGAGTATTATTCAAAGAGCCTGCTCTATTATTAGGTCTATTCTTTATTTTAAGTACCATATCTGTTGAGCTTACTTTATATACAATATTCCTTATTCCAATTTCAGGTGCTATTATATCATATATTGCAAAACACCTGAAAATTAAAGCTACATATAGTCAAAATGCTTTAGGAAGAATAAACAATGTAATAAGTGAAAGCTTAGATGGGATCAGAATAATAAAACTATTTACTGCTAATTGGTTTGTTAATAAAAAATTCAAAGAAGAAGTAAACGATTATGGTAAACAAAACCTATCAATGTACAAAAGATTTGAGTTAGCAAGTCCTATTTCTGAATTTTTAGGAGTAGCCACAGTAGCCGGTATTCTATTAATTGGAGGTAGCATGGTGTTAGATAAATCTTCTGATATTTCAGCATCAGAATTTATTGCTTTCATTATAATTTTCTCACAAGTATTAAACCCCGCTAAAGCAATAAGTGATGCTTTTAATACCATTCAGAGAGGACTAGCGTCTGCTGACAGGACTTTTGAATATGTTGACAAAACAATAATAGTAGAAGAAGAGGATGGAACTCAAAAAATTGAAAAATTAGAATCTAAAATAAGTTTTAACAATGTTTCATTTGCATATGAAACTGATGAAGTTTTAAATAAAATCGATTTTAACATTAAAAAAGGTGAAAAAATAGCACTAATAGGACCATCAGGAAGTGGTAAATCAACAATTATTGATCTTCTATCAAAATTTTATAAAGTAAAAAAAGGAGAAATTAAAATTGATGGAAAAAACATAAACACATACGACACTTATAGTCTAAGGACAATGATGGGAGTTGTTACACAAGAGTCAATTGTTTTTCATGATACAATCACTAATAATATTACTTTCGGTAATAAAAATATTAATATGGAAAAAATTATTAATGCAGCAAAAATTGCAAATGCATATGAATTCATTAATAAACTGGAAAATAAATTCGATACTATAATTGGTGAGAGAGGATTAAAACTTTCAGGGGGACAAAGACAAAGATTATGTATAGCTAGAGCTATCTACAAGAATCCTCCTATATTAATTCTTGATGAAGCAACTTCATCTCTTGATTCAGAGTCAGAAAAAGTTGTACAAAATGCAATTGAAAATGTAATGGAAAATAGAACTTCAATTATTATTGCACACCGACTAAGTACCGTAATTAATGTTGATAAGATTATACTTATTGATGAAGGTAAAATTGTTGGAATAGGAAATCATAAAGATCTTATCAAAAATAGTGAGATGTATAAAAAACTTATACACATGCAAAATTTAAATTAAATGATGAAAAAAACTTATATAGCAATATTCTTAATATTAAATTCGTGCACTATGAAAAATACAAAGTTGATAGAACCTAAAGCTGAAAAAATAAATACCTCTTTAAGTATTCATAATGATGAAAGAATTGATGAATATTATTGGTTAAAAGAAAGAGATAATCCTAAAGTTATTGATTATTTAAATGCTGAAAATTCATATAGAGATAAATACATGAAAGACTATCAAAGTCTTGAAAAAAAATTATTTGAAGAAATTAAATCTAGAATAAAAGAAGATGATAGCAGTGTCCCTTATTTTGAAAATGGTTACTTCTACTATACTAGATATGAAACTGGAAAACAATACCCCATTTACTGTAGGAAAAAAGAAAATTTAGATGCAAATGAAGAGATATTAATTGATGCAAATAAGATGTCTAAAGGACACGATTATTTTAGGATTGGAGGAATTGATGTTAGTCCTAATAATAAAATTGCAGCATATGGAGTAGATACTGTAAGCAGGAGATTATATACTATTTATTTTAAAAATTTAGAAACAGGAGAAGTGTACAAAGATAAAATACCTTATACGACTGGTAGTGTAACATGGACAAATGATAACAGTGCAATTTTTTATGATAAAAAAGACATAGAAACTTTAAGAGAAGAAAGAGTTATGAAACATGGTTTCGGAACTAACATTAAAAATGATGAAGAAATATATTTTGAAGAAGACGAAACATTTAGTGTTTATTCCTACAAAACAAAATCTAACAAGTATATAGTAATTGCCTCTCAGTCAACTCTTTCGGATGAATACTTAATTATCAATGCAAATGATCATAATAAAAAATATAAAATTTTTCAAAAAAGAGAAAAGGGGTTAGAACATTCTATAACTCATTTCAATGACAAATGGTATGTGAGAACTAATAAAGATAACGCTACCAACTTTAAGCTTATGGTTTGTGATAATAAGAAAACCTCAAAAGAATATTGGAAAGATTTTATTCCACATAGAAAAAACGTTTTATTGGAAGACATTGATGTTTTTAAAAATTTTTTTATAGTAATTGAAAGATATAATGGTTTAAAAAGAATAAATATTAAACCATGGAATGATTCAAAAAATCATTATATAGATTTTGAAACAGAAACATATTCATTGTATTCAAGTTATAATCCTAATATAAATACAAATAAACTTAGATATAATTTTTCATCACTAACAACACCATCATCTGTTATTGAATATGATATGATAACAAGAGAAAAAAAAGTACTTAAAGAAAACGAAGTACTAGGTGAGTTTAATAAAGAAAATTATACTAGCAAAAGAGTTTGGGCAAATGCAAGAGATGGTAAAAAAGTTCCAATATCATTAGTGTATAGAAAAGACAAATATATTGAGGGTTCCAATCCATTATTATTATACGCATACGGTTCATATGGAATTACCAATAATCCTAATTTCAGCTCTGTAAGGTTAAGTCTTTTAGATAGAGGATTTATTTATGCAATTGCTCATATAAGAGGGAGTCAATACTTAGGAAGAGAATGGTACGATGATGGAAAAATGTTCAACAAAAAAAATACATTTACTGACTTTATAGACTGTGGAAAATTTCTAATTAAAGCAAAATTTGCAGATAAAAACAAACTATTTGCAATGGGAGGAAGCGCAGGTGGATTACTTATGGGTGCCGTATCGAATATGGCTCCCGAGCTTTTTAAAGGCATTGTTGCGGCAGTACCATTTGTTGATGTAATAACAACCATGTTAGATGAAGATATCCCTTTAACTACTTCCGAATATGATGAGTGGGGAAACCCAAACAATAAAGATTCCTATGATTACATGCTATCTTATTCTCCATATGATCAAGTAGAAAAGAAAGATTATCCTGCGATATTTATAACTGCAGGATATCATGATTCTCAAGTTCAATATTTTGAACCTGCAAAATGGATAGCTAGACTCAGAGACAGAAGGACAAATAAAGAACCTCTATTAATGCACTGTAACATGGAAGCAGGTCATGGTGGAGCATCTGGAAGATTTGAAGCATATAAAGAAACAGCAATGGAATATTCTTTTTTATTAGCATTGCTTGATGATTAAAATAATTCATTGTAATATTAAACATGATAAAAAAATCGATTTTTAAGATATTTTTTTTAGTTGTTCTTTTTTCATGTAACAAGAAACATTCACAACCTAATATTGTATTTATCATGTCTGATGATCATGCTTTCCAAGCAGTTAGCGCTTATGGTCATAACCTTAATAATACACCAAACATTGATAGGATAGCAAAAGAAGGTGCCATATTTAATAAAGGATTTGTAACGAATTCAATATGCGCACCGAGTAGAGCTGTTATGCTAACTGGAAAACACAGTTTTGTAAATGGTAAAGTTGATAATGTTCAGCCATTTAATTGGGATCAACCAAATTTTGCCAAATTATTACAAAGTTCTGGATACCAAACAGCTTTAATTGGAAAAATTCATTTGCATGGAGCTCCTCAAGGATTTGATTACTCTGCGGTTTTACCTGGACAAGGTCATTACTACAATCCTGATTTCATAGAAAATGGAGATACGATAAGAATAGAAGGTCATGTTACTCCAATAACAACGAAACTAACACTAGACTGGCTAAAAAATCAACGAAATAAGGATAAACCCTTTTTACTTTTATACCACCAAAAAGCACCTCATAGAAATTGGATGACCGAAGAAAAATATTTAACTCTTTTCGATGATAAAACTTTTAATACTCCTGCTAATTATTTTGATAATTATGAGGGTATGGGAACAGCAGCGAAAGAACAAGAGATGCAAGTTGATGGTCATGCAATGTGGGGACATGATTTTAAATTATTATTTAATCCAGAGACAGGAGAAAAAACAAATTTTAACAGACAATTAGAAAGATTAACAAACGAACAGAGAGAGAAATGGTTAGCCGCTTATACTCCAAAGAATGATGCCTTTAGAAAAGCGAATCTATCAGGTAAAGAATTAGGCGTTTGGAAATTCAATAGATATATAAAAGATTATTTGAGAACAATTCAATCTGTTGATGACGGAGTTGGAGAAGTTTTGAAATTTTTAGATGAAAATAATTTAACTGAAAATACTATTGTTGTCTACACGTCAGATCAAGGTTTCTATTTAGGTGAACACGGTTGGTTTGACAAAAGATTTATGTATGAAGAATCTCTAAGAACTCCAATATTAATGAGATATCCAAAAGAAATTAAGCCTGGAATAGAAATCAATAATCTTATACAAAATCTAGACTTTGCGCCTACATTTCTTGACTATGCTGGAATAGATATACCTGACGATTTACAAGGAGATTCATTTAGAAAAATTGTAAATAATACTTCTTCTAAGTGGAGAGATGCTATTTACTATACATACTACGAATATCCATCTGTTCATATGGTGAAAAGACATTATGGTGTAAGAACTGACAGATATAAACTAATGCATTTTTACTATGATATTGACGAATGGGAATTATATGATCTTCAGGAAGATCCTTCAGAAATGAAAAATGTTTATGATGACCCCAAATATCTTGAAATAAGAAAAAATATGCATAAAAGATTAATTGAAATGAGAAACAAATATGGAGACTCTGATCAACTTAATCAGATGCATCTTGAACGATATCTAACAGCTAGAAAAAGATAATTATTTTTCTAAATAACCTGGCCCTTTTATAAATCTACCTGAAAATTTATTTGTATGTTCACCATTAAGTAATACCGGTATTCCATTGACAAGAACATGACTTACTCCAACCGCAAACTGAAGAGGTTCTTCAAAAGTGGCTTTGTCATCAACTTTATTAGGATCAAAAATAACTACATCAGCAAAATAATCCTTTTTTAATAAACCTCGATTCTTAAGATTTAAATTAGAAGCCGGTAAATAACTTAACCTTCTAATACCTTCCTGTAAAGAAATTAAGTTTTCATCTCTTGAATATTTACCAAGAACTCTAATAAAGCTTCCAAAAGCTCTAGGATGAGTTCTAAATTTATTGCTTATATCACTATATGTTCCTGCATCAGAACAAAATGATACCCATGGGATTTGCATTTTCTTTGCTATATTTTCATCTGACATACTAAAATATATACACTGTATTCTATTATCATCTTCAATAACCATATCAATAATAGCTTCTTCAGGAGATTGACCTCTCATCTTAGCAGCTTCAGCTACAGTTTTTGCTAAATATTTTTTTGACATACTACTAGTCTTAAACCCTACCATGAGTATTCCTTCTGGGGGTTGTTCTGATAATTCTTTTCTTATATCTGCAAGAAGTCTTTGTCTAACTTCAGGATCTTTCATTCTATTAATCCATGCTTTATGTCCGCCCTCCTGAACCCATGTTGGAATAACACCTGTCAAACCTGTTGAACTTGCATTATACGTATATATATCTGCAGTAATTTTATGTCCTTCAGATCTAACTTGATTAACCCTCTCTATCAAAGAATCTAACATATGCCAATTTGCTTCTCTTGAAGCTTTAAGATGATATATCTCTGATGGTATATTTGCTTCTTTTGATATAGTTATCAATTCTTCCAATGCTTCTAGAAGTTTACTATCTTCATTTCTCATATGCGAAATGTACATTCCACCATTTTTAGAAGCAACCTTACACAATTCAATAAGTTCTTCTGTAGAAGCATAATCACCAGGAGCATAAATTAGAGAAGATCCTATACCCATAGCCCCTTCTTCCATAGACTGTTTTACTATATCTCGCATCTTGTTTAATTCATTTTCAGTAGCACTCCTATTATCATAACCTACTTCTAAAATTCTTACTGTAGCAGCTCCTAAAAAAGAAGCTATATTAGTTGAAACACCATTATTCTCTAAAGCTTTCATTGCACCACCAAAAGTTGTATACTTTCCATCATTCCAATATGGACCAGGAGATGTTCCTTCTCCAAAAACTTCAAGAGTAACACCTTGTTTTATATCACTTAATGATCTTCCGTCATCCATTAATGAGCCATACCCCCAACTGAGCATATTAATAAATCCAGGAGATATTGCAAGCCCTGTACCATCAATGGTTGTATCAGCATCAAAAACCGTATTTTCACCAACATATACTATTTTATCACCTATCAATCCAACAGATCCAATAAATGGATTTTCTCCACTGCCATCATAAATTGTACCATTATAAATTACCAAATCACATTTAATTGGTTCACTAGTACAAGAACATAAGATTAAGGAAAAGATTATTAATATTTTTATAGGATTGATATTAATCATAGCTAATTTTATTTTAAATTATTATTTAATATAATAATATTAATTATTAAGATTGATTTCATAATGAAAAAAACATTTATATTATTTATAATAGTTTGTATTCCATACATTTCTTTTTGTCAAAATAAACAAAATAAATATTATAAACCTTATAGATTTTCAATGTCAAGTTTGACAAAATTGCCAATTGGTGAAACTAACAGATATGGTTTTGATATGGGATTTGGAGTAATGGGTGAGTTTACCTATACACTTGATCAAAAAGCAAAATATGAGATCTCCATAGAAGCCGGTTTCATTAGTACATTATCTTTTGATGAAAATTCTATTGACATTAATTACTTAATACCTGCAGGAATAAATATCCATTATTATTTTTTTGACGAAGCATTTTCTCCGTTCATAGGAATAGGTTATGGAATAGAAAATTTTGATAATGGAAAATCTATAACTAAAAACAAATATGTCTTAAAGCCTACAATTGGCATATCATATGAAAAAATAAAAGTATTTGCGAGGTATGGAATTATAAGTGAATATAATTCTATAGAAATTGGAATTAGCTATTCATTCAAGGAAAGGCCTTGTGGTTGTTTTCCGACAAATAATTAAAATTATTTTGATATTTTTTTAGGAAAAGTTTTTATAAATATTACAAGACCAATCATTATCATTGGTATACTTAACCATTGTCCCATATTAAGAGGAATGTCAGCCTCCCAATCAACTTGATTTTCTTTAAGAAGTTCATCCAAAATTCTTAAAGACCAAAGGGTAATCATAAAAATTGAAAAAATAAATCCATTATTTATAAAAGATCTTTTAAAATACCATAATGACAATAATCCTATAAACAAAAGCATACAATAAAAAGCTTCATATAATTGAGCGGGATGTCTGGGTATTCCAACTGTATAGATTTCAGCATAATAATTATCTCCATTTTTGAATATTTTGTAGTCTAAATCTTCAGAAGGATTCTGATATATATGATTTCTAATATTTTCATATCCAATTAAAAAACTTTTAATATCATTTTTATAATAGTTATTCTCATAATCCTCATCTAACTCTAATCCGTCTTTATAATTTATTCTAATAGTTATTGGAACTCCATTTTCATTTTTATTTCCTTCTCTTTTTAAAAAATTTATCTCATCTACCCTTCCATCAAACCTATACATTAAAATATCATTTGTATTTCTAGCAAAGACAACACCATTTCCAGATTCTGTGGGCAAACCCAATATTTCAGAGTTCATAAAATTTCCAATTCTAATAAAAGCGCCCGCAAGACACACTACAATAACTACCCTATCTATAACCCAAAAGAAAGATTCATTAACTTTTTTTGCATATATAATTAATCCCAATATAATAGCTATAGCTGCTCCATGACTTGCTAATCCACCTTCCCATATGTATAAAATTTTAAGTGGATTAGATAAATAATAAACCGGATCATAAAACAAACAATGTCCAATTCTAGCTCCTACAATAGTTGCTATTACCATGTAAATTGTAAGGCGTTCAACTTCATCTGGATTTCTTCCATCTAATTTATAAATCCTAGTCATAATGCTTGAACCAACTACAAAGCCCGAAGCAAAAAGAAGACCATACCATCTAGGTGGTAATCCTGAAATAATTTCTGGATCAGCATTCCAAAGAATATAAAATAATTCTATCATAATAATTAATACAAATAAACCAAATACCTTTTTTTAATAAGATTTAAAAACGTTAAAAAAAATTAATTTTTTAGAAGTGATTTAAAATAAGATCTACCATCTAAAAGAACCTTTGATAACCCTTCAACATTTAATTATGTCTCCAAAAAGCTGGAGTTAAAATCATTAAAAAAGTAAATAATTCTAACCTACCTATAAACATTAGTAAAGATAAAAACCATTTTCCAGCAATTGGAATACTACTGTATGTAGCATCTGGTCCAACAGAGCCTATTCCAGGTCCAACATTTCCTAAAGAAGCAGCAACTGAACCAATCGCAGTCATAAAATCTACACCTAATAATGTCATAATTACTGACCCAACAGAAAAAATAACTACATATAACATCATAAATGCCAATATGTTAAATACAACATTTTCAGGAATTTTTGAATTATTAAATCTAAGAGTAAAAACTCCAGATTGATGAATCTGCTTCTTTAATTCTATATACGTATTCTTTAACAAAATAACATGACGAACAATTTTAACACCTCCAGAAGTCGATCCTGCTGAAGCACCAAAAAACATTAATATAAAAAACAGAATCGTTAAAAACTCACTCCAACCCGTATAATCTGCAGTACTAAAACCTGAAGTTGTAATTATAGAAGCAACATTAAATAAAGCAATTCTAAAAGTTTCTTCAACATTAGAAATATCATATTGTAATAAAGAAATAAAAACAAGTAAAGAAATGATAAGAATAAATAAAAAATAAATTCTAAATTCTTCATTATAAAATACTTTCTTAAAATTTAATTTGAGTCCAAAATATATTAAAGTAAAATTTGTTGCAGAAATCATCATGAAAAGAATTATTGTATAATGTATTATTGGTGAATCAAAATGTCCAATGCTAGCATCTTTTGTAGAGAATCCGCCTGTAGCAAAGGTTGTCATGGCATGATTAACTGCATCAAATAAACTCATTCCTTCAGCATATAAAATAAAAAATAACAGTACTGTAAATGATATGTAAATAATCCATAATCTTTTTGCAGTTTCTTTTATTCTAGGTTGTAATTTATCTAGAGATACTCCAGGAGCTTCAGCAACAAATAATTGCATTCCTCCAATCCCTAAGAATGGTAAAATAGCAACAGCTAAAACTATAATACCCATACCACCAATCCATTGAGTAAGACTTCTCCAAAATAAAATTCCATGATCTAAAGATTCAATATTATTTAAAATTGTTGCTCCAGTAGTTGTATATCCAGAAACCGTTTCAAAAAAAGCATCTGTTAAAGAAGGAATTTGACCCGAAAGAACATAAGGTAGCATTCCAAATAAACACATAAAAATCCAACTAGACGTAACTATTAGATAGCCATCTCTTCTCTTTAAATCTTTATTTCTTTTATTTTTTGTTAAGTGATAAAATTGAAATCCAACTGCAATATTTAAAAATGATGAAATTAATATTCCAATAAATGAATTTTCATTAAAGTAAATGCCAAAGGGAACAGCAGTTAACATCAAAAAACCATTTATCATCAGTAGAATTCCAATGATATTACCTATAGCATTTAAATTAAATTTCATTTAAACATTGATTCAATAGAATGCAAAGATTCGTGTTTACTTACTATAATAACTCTATCTTTTACTTCAAATTCAAAATCGCCTCTAGGAAGTAGTGGTTTGTTATTTCTAATTACACCGCCAACAACTCCCGATTTAGGAAAATCTAAATCTTTTAATTTATTAGTTAAAGCTTCGGAATTTTCTTTTACCTCAACTTCCACAACTTCTGCATCAACACCCTGAAGTAAGGTAAAATTTATAACTTCATCTTCTCGTATGTATTTAAATATAAAATTAGCAGCCAAATATTTAATATTAATAGTTGTATTAACACCCATATTTTGAGCCAGTGGAATATAATCTATATTCTCAACTTGAGAAATAGTTTTCTTAACGCCTGATTCTTTTGCTGCAAGAGCAGCTAAAATATTTTTTTCAGTTTCATTAGAAAGAGCAAGAAAAGCATCCATCTCATCTAACCCTTCATCCATTAAAAAATTCACATCTGCTCCATTTCCATTAAGTACCATGACATTTGGTAAATTATCTGCAAGTTTTTCACAATTTTCTCTATCCTCACAAATTAATTTTATATTGTATTTTTTTGATAAATGTTTAGCAGTTATATATGCTAAATCTGACCCACCATAAATCATAATGTTTTTAATGGAAGCATGTTTTTTTCCCGTTAATGAAAGAACTCTATCAATTCCCTGATTTGACTTTGCAACAAAATAAGCATGATCACCTTTCTTAAATATATTATTTGATCTTGGAATTATAGTTTCATTTTTAATTTCACCTTCTATATCTCTTACAATTGCAACTGTAGTAAAATCTATATCAGGATTTAAATGAGCGGTTTCAGCCAAAGTTTTATCCTTTAATGAAGAATTATCATCTATCATAATTCCCATTAAATGCAATAGGCCCTTATCAAACTCAACTGTATCTGTTGCTGCTGATTCTTTTAATAAAGTCTTAATTTCACTCGCCCCCAATATTTCAGGATATATAACTTTATCAATACCAATTGATTCTAAATCAAAAGTATCTTTTTTGTGAAGTAATTCTGTATTTGAAATTCTAGCTATGCATTTTTTTACTCCAAAACTTTTCGCCATTGTACAAGCAAGGATATTTACCTGTTGGGAAGACGTTACTGCTATAAGAAGATCACACCTACCAGCTCGAGCATTTTCTAAAACTCTTAGAGATGTAGCATCACCTTTTATCGTAGATACATCTAAATTTTTCGAAGCTCTCTCAAGAGCCTTTTCATTATTATCAATTATGACAATATCATGTTCTTCTTGAGCAAGTAACTTAGAAAGATGAAATCCTACTTCACCAGTTCCTGCAATGATTATTTTCATTAATTACTTTTTAACAGGTTACAAATATAAAAATTTGTTATTATTTGTGTTCATTTAATTTTTTAAAATATTTTACAGACTTTTTATCAATCTTAGAAGAAAGTATTAAAACAGAAATCATTGTGGGGAAAGCCATAATGCCATATGAAAGATCTATTAGACTTATAACAAATTTTAAAGAAGAAGTAGATCCTACTAAAATTAGTACTAAATAAATATATCTATAAATAAAACTATACCTTTCTCCAATCAAAAAAGCTAAACATCTTTCTCCAAAAAAAGACAAACTAAAAAGTGTAGTTATAGCAAAAGATAAAGTACAAACCAATAACAAATAAGGTCCAATCATTGGTAAAGAATCATTAAAAGCTTGAGCTACAACAGCAATTCCAGCATAATTATTATTTTCCCATGTACCACTAACCAATATGCACAATGCTGTTAAAGTACAGACTACAATTGTATCTATAAATGGACCTATCATAGATACCATTCCTTCTTGTATCGGATTATCTGTTTTACTTGCAGCATGAATAATTGGTGCTGTTCCAATTCCTGCTTCATTTGAAAAAGATGCTCTTCTAGCACCAATAAGAATTAAAGAACCAAGCGCTCCCCCTAAGACAGAATTTGCATAAAAAGCATCAGTAATAATTAAACTGATAGTTGGAATGATTTTAGTATAATTATCTATAATTATATAAAAAACTACCATCATATATAATATGACCATAAATGGAGCTAATTTACTAGCTACCCTTCCAATTCGTTTTATACCACCAAAAATTACCATAGATACTACAATAGAAATGCAAATTCCAATTATAAAATCACTGATAAATTGATTTATATATAATACATTGTTCTTTAAAAAAACTGAATTTATAATTTCAACAATTTGATTTGATTGAAAAATAGGTGAAACACCTAAAAGACCAAAAAAACAAAATAAATAAGCTAAAAATTTCCAATTTTTTCCTAGCCCTTTTGAAATAACATACATTGGACCTCCAACAAATTGACCTTCTTTTTTATCTCTATACATAACTGCAAGACTACAGGTATAAAATTTTGTAATCATACCAAAAAAAGCAGTTACCCACATCCAAAATATAGCACCAGGACCTCCCATAATTATTGCTATAGCAACACCACTTATATTTCCCATCCCAACAATTCCACCAATATGACTTGATACGCTTTCAAAAGAACTTATACCTTCAGATGAATTTGATTTTTTTTTTAATAATTTAAATGCATGATTAAAATGTAATAATGGAATAAATTTTGAACGAATTAAAAGTATAAAACCACCACCTAATAACAAAGAAACTAATACTGGTCCATTCCAAAGGAAATCAGCTGCATTTATAACCCATTCTGAAAAAAAATTAACTAAAGACAAAAATAAAAAACAGAAGATTTCCATTAATCAAAAAATGAATTAACAAATTCACCCTTATGAAAAAGTTGCAAATCTCCAATCTTTTCACCCACTCCAATATATTTTATAGGAATTTTAAATTGATCTGTTATTCCAATTACAACACCTCCTTTAGCGGTGCCATCTAATTTTGTAATTGCTATAGAATTTACATTTGTTGCTTTTATAAATTCTTCGGCTTGAACAAATGCGTTTTGACCTGTACTTCCATCTAAAATTAACATTATTTCATGCGGAGCATCATCTTTAAATTTTTGAATTACTCTTTTAATTTTAGAAAGTTCATTCATGAGATTAACCTTAGTATGCAATCTTCCTGCCGTATCAATTATTACAACATCATAATTTTCATTTACAGCTTTCTTGACGGTATCGTAAGCCACAGATGCTGGATCCGTATTCATACCATGAGAAACTACATCAACACCAACCTTTTCAGCCCATAATAATAATTGATCAACTGCAGCCGCTCTAAATGTATCTGCAGCACCCAATAACACTTTAAGTCCACCTTCCTTAAATTGTGCAGCTAATTTAGCAATAGTAGTAGTTTTACCAACTCCATTAACGCCAACAATTAATATAACATATGGCACTTGATCTTCTGAAACATCAAATGCTTCTAAATCTGAACTATTCTCAGCAAGTAATTGAACAATTTCATCCTTTAATAACTTATTTAATTCATTTACGCTAGTATATTTTTCTTTGGATACTCTCTCTTCTATTCTTTCAATAATTTTAATTGTAGTTTTAACACCAACATCAGAAGTTATTAAAACTTCTTCAAGGTCATCTAATACTTGATCATCAATCTTTGATTTTCCTATTATTGCTGATTTTAATTTAGAAAAGAAACTTTTTTTTGTTTTTTCTAAACCTTTTTTTAATGATTCAGCTTCTTTATCATCATCTTCAACTTCTGGCTCCTCCTCTTTAACTTCCTCTACAACTTCTTCAACTTCTGGCTCCTCCTCTTTAACTTCCTCTACAACTTCTTCAACTTCTGGCTCCTCCTCTTTAACTTC
>Ga0209494_1000709_pt1 | contig 14899 bp, 15 predicted proteins | sample EN1Hudseemescosm_FD_184628 | JGI IMG/M metagenome (GOLD analysis project Ga0209494, IMG submission 184628) | Methane-oxidizing microbial communities from mesocosms in the Hudson Canyon - EN1B Hudson Canyon (SPAdes) (version 2) | ecosystem: Environmental > Aquatic > Marine > Cold seeps | place... | reverse complement strand
TTTAACTAAAAATGCGTATAATGCACGACTTGCTCAGGAGAGATGGCCGAGTGGCCGAAGGCGCACGCCTGGAAAGTGTGTATACGGCAACGTATCGAGGGTTCGAATCCCTCTCTCTCCGCCACCCCTACCAACCCTACCATTTCATTGATCCACTCAACACAAAGTGCTAATCGACGTAATAACGCTACAAACTCAAAGCAATTCTCTATCGACTGTTGAGTGATGGTTAAGTGCTAATGAGTAAACATCCGTTCTCGTGCTAATCTCTGTGCTTCTGCTTTTTGCGATGGGGTCATAATCTTACCAACATCATCTCTAATATTGGCCGCCTGAATTCTGTTTTCTTCTGATGTCTTATTGAATGATACTGATGCGATATTTAAGTACATGTGTGCCATTACAAAATCTTGTCCGTAGTCATAACATCACCCCTAAATAATATTGTGCTCCAGACTCCCCTAGTTCTGCTCTTACCCTACAATCATCAACATCATATGGTTCTTCAAAACAACTTCCACCACAAGCACTTGGGACCCTCTTTTTATGAGAAGAAGAAGAAAAAATAATTTATTTCAATAGATTATTACTATTCGTTTAATTATGATCTATTTATCCTTTGACCCTCTATGAAATAAACTAAGCAATCATGCCAACACCCATATTTATACAGAAAACGATTGATAGTCTGTTTGCTCGAGATCGAATTTTTTCTAAAACAAGAAATACTGCTCCAAAGAAGAAACTCTGGTCGGGAGAACATTTTGAATGTGGGTGCCGGCGGTTATATGCCGCATAAGGCAGCAATTAATGTAGATCCTTTCCGGGTAAATGAAGGGGATGTTCAAGCGTTTGGAGAATTCCTTCCGTTTAAAGATAATTGTGCAGATGCTGTATTGTGTACAGGCGTGTTAGAACATGTGCCTGATCCACATCAACTTATCAAAGAAATGCATCGAGTCTTAAAGGTAGGTGGTATTGTTTATGTAGAAATCCCTTTTCTGCAGCCCTTTCATGCAGCCCCTCATGATTATCAACGTGTGACACTCTACGGACTGAAAGAAATGTTCAAAGAATTTAAAGAGATTGAAACAGGTATAGCAGGTGGTCCCGGTTCTGCAGTTTCATGGATATTGATTGAATATGTGACAATGATTGTCCGACCTAGGATATTGGCTCGCTTGGCCAGGTACATAACCCAGGTTTTCACATCCATTCTTCCAAGGCTTGACCCGTGGTTAATCAAATCAGAAAATGCACATTATCTAGCATCAGGATTATATTTTAAGGGTCAAAAAACTATTTAAACTCTTTTTCTTGTGGTCCAAAACGTGAGTCAGAGTATTGTGATAACACAAATCAAAGGTAGTTCCTAACCCGAGCATTTTGATATGCATGAGCTTGTATAATTAATAGGTAGCTTGGCGGAATGGGGGGCTTCTACAATATAGTGTCCTTTAATCTATCCGTTATGGATAACTTTTAAAGTCAGAAGTGCTTAGGATTTACCCACAATGTACCTTGCAAATACAATGTTCTATTGGGAAGGCCGATCCGATTTTAATTGTTGTAGGTTATTAGGCACATCCTCATTAGTGGTTGCACTCCTCAACTAAGAGTCGCTGCAGCCTGCGTTACGAGTAAGGAGCCAGTCTACAACGACTCCGGAAGTATGAGGTTCGTTGGTGCTGCGGGCTTTTTGGGGGGCTGCACTGCCTAAATGATGGGAATGGGGCTACTTTGAAAACATGTTACAATCCTTCCAAATGATGAGCCAACAAAAAAGTTACATAAGCAAACGTTTTGAGTTCAAATACTTACTAAATCCAATCGAAGCAAAACTGATTGAACGTGATCTTTGTAAATTTGGAAGCCTTACAGCTGACGATCACTCACAGAACGGTTCATATATAGTAAACAGCCTCTACTTCGATACCCCTCAAATGACTGACTTCCGCGAGAAGGACGGATCGCTTCTTCGAAGAAAGAAAATGCGTGCTCGCATGTATGAATCGAACTGGAACAGTGAGCTGGAAACTGTATGGCTTGAAGTCAAACACAAACTCAATATGAACGTCGCAAAGACAAGAGCTGGTATTCCAAAAAATACCTGGAACACATTTATAAAAAGCAACAATGCACTCACATTACTAAATTATGCACGGCAACTTCCTGAACAAAAAGATGTAAGATCTTTTGCGTACTTTTTTTTACATGGCAATTATAAACCGACAGCAGTAGTGCAGTACGAACGGGTGGCATATATTGCAAATTTTACCAACCCTATTAGAATTACATTCGACTATAATATTACAACATGTCGGTTTGAGGACGCTTATCGTGAAGAGCGATTAGTCCCTGTCAGCAAGAATTTAGTCGTAATGGAAATCAAATTTAACAATAAACTTCCGTGGTGGTTTACACATACTGTGGAACAATACAATCTACAACGAACAGATTTCTCAAAATACCGAAACTCTGTCGCCACCATGCGCGGTTATAAGCGGATACCAATAAGTAAATAATATGGAAAGTATTACCAACTTCTACAATATTACAAGTACAGAACTCAGTGCAGGAGTTATTATTTTTAACCTCTTGTTTGCATTTATCCTGCAGCTTGTCATTGTCTATACATACAAAAAGACACGTCACGGGTTGTCCTACTCTCAATCATTTATTTTTACATTAATCATCGTTGGAGTACTTGGAGCTTCAGTCATGATGGCTGTGCAAAACAATGTCATCGGCGCACTAGCTATATTTGGCGCATTCACAATCATTCGTTTCCGTTCAATTCTAAAGGAAACAAGTGATTTGGCATACGTCTTTTTTTCCCTTGTGATCGGTATTTCAGTCGGAATGGGACATTACCCACTCGCACTCCTTACAACAATATTTCTTTCAATTGTTATATATCTTTTTTTTCGCTTTGGGTTTGGTAGCGTATCAGACAACTTCGACTATCTGCTTATTTTTGATACAACTGATTTACAATTTGATTTCAAACATATTGAGCCATACCTCAATGAAATATGCCGTGGTACAGAATTGCTGCATGAAAAACTCTATGCAGATCGAATGGAATACTCTATATCACTACGCTTAAAAGAAGGACATCCGACCGTAGGTATCACAAAAAAAATCAAAGAGATCGCACCAACTATTGCTTCAGTAGAATTAATCACAGGAAAAAATACGTCAGAATTTTAACCTAGTATATGACTTCGAAATACATCAAATCAATACATGCAGCATGTATTGCGAGTATATTTTGTGTTGGTATGTATGCTGCAATACATATCAAAAATACATATCGCAACGAATTACTTGAAAGTCCGATTGCACAGCGTATTATTCCTCTCTATCGCTCCTTGCGCAAATTACCAGATTTTATTTTTATGCCATGGTCTGCATTCACAAAAAGTGATTTAGAAACATTTGAAATCACTATCTCACCAAAGAAAATTGTACGCATGAATTCGGTACTTCCTAAAGTACCTTTTAACAGTTCTATGGATGAAGAAAGCAAATTATGGGTTTCGGGGAATTTTCGCACGGCTGACTACGAAGATAACGTAAAGATACGCTATCGAGGAAATCTTGCAACTCACTGGAATGCATACCAAAAATCATATTCAATCAAATTTCCAAAAAACCATCTCTTCAGAGGTATGCGCAAAATGGCATTGGTTATACCGTCTAAACGACGCTACATTGCAATGTCGCTTAATGATTATCGTGCTGAAAAACTAGATCTAATTCATCCAGATGAATCACTTGTTCGCCTAGACCTCAACGGTACTGATACTGGGGTGCTACTTGCCTTTGAGGGCTGGGGTCAAGAGTGGATTGAAAAGATGCCAATATCTTCACTCTCCACTTTATACGGTGTTAACGAAGGAAAAACCCTCTATCGAGAACGATGGGATAGCTGGAATAGCGATGAACCCATAGACTTCACACCACTAGAAACACTTGAGGAAATTATTGACCATGCATCAGATGAAGATTTCGCTAGACTCATACCATCACTTGTTGATCTTGAGCAATGGTACAAGTGGGATATAATGAAAATTCTTGCTTCAGGGTACCATGTAAGCAGTGAGACAGCTTTTGGTGAAAATAACCTAGTTTTACTATTTGACCGCAACGAAGGTCTTTTCAAACCCATCCCATATAATACGGGGATCTATACTCCTTCTAACAGAAAAATACTTGGACGCGATAGAGTGGCTGTCTATCCGACACGTCTATATCAGCGCATACTATCTGTTCCAGAATTTAGAGCGCGTCGTGACGAATTGTTCCATACATACCTAGCGAATGAAAGAGCAGACGATCTAGCATATCTCGATTGGTGGCAAAAAACATACAATGATGAATTCCTTCTTGATAATGCTAAAAATGACAATCATTTTATGTACCTGAGTAAAATTAAAGAAAATGTTCAAGCAGTTGCTGATTACTTTGATGACCCATACGACATGCTCTCAGAAACATTCTCACCACCGGTATTGATCAAAAATGATTTAGACATACCAGAAACCTTTATGCACTTATCTTCAAGCGTCAAAACCGCAAGAGAAACTGCTGCAGCATTTACTTTCATTATAGAACGTGACGGACAACTTCGTATTCCGCGCGGTACATACCTCATTGATACCACAGTTATAATTCCACACAACACACGCCTCACAATCGATCCTGGCACAACATTACTCATGTCATCTGATGTGTCACTGATCTCATATAGTCCCGTAGAAGCACAGGGTGATCGCTACAACCCCATAACTATCAAAAATGCAGCTAAATCATGGGGTGTTTTTGCGATAATCAATACTACCAACACTAGCACTCTCTCATACATACACCTAACACACGGTGGTGAAGACACCGTCAACGGTGCATACTTCTCTGGCACACTCTCGATACACAACAGTGTGAGCATCCTCGATCATATCACTGTCACAAATGCACACGGTGATGACGGTATCAACGTAAAAGGCAGTTATATGGAGATTACCAATAGCATTCTCTTAGACAACAGTTCAGATGGTATCGATCTTGATTTTATTGACCCTCATTCAGTATTTTCTAATAATACACTCAAAAATAATAAAGGTGATGCAATAGACATATCCTGGAGTAACATCACCATCGACAACAACACCATCATAAAATGTGGCGACAAAGGAATTAGTGTCGGCGAACAATCTCGTCCCATAATTACACATAATAAAATTTCAGGATGTGCAGTGGGTATCGCGGTAAAAGATTCATCTATTGCCACCATAACCAATAACACACTCATTGACAACACAACTGCACTTACTGCATATCAAAAGAAACCATATTTCGGAGGTGGTACTATATTTGCGAACAATAACCACATAACGAAATACGAACAGCTGACTTTCATTGATGAACTGTCAAAAATTGACATAGTTGATTAATAAAAATAAACAACTCGGCATAATTCTTTAAAATTAGGGTAAGGCGCATCTTGACAAGAGTTGGGGTGCGTCTTTTTAGTATCTGCTTTTTAATTAATCCACATATTCTGTGAGCAACCCTGTGGACAACGCCGACATAGCTTAATTAAATCATTGCTTGTCAGGAGTCATTGTAGGGTTGTCTGTTTTTTGTACAAATAACTAATAGTAATACCCGAATATATTTCTCTATTATTTTATAGCTCACTTTGGTGATTAAGTTTTAGTGTGTAATATAATATACAAATAATTGTTTCCCCTATACCTTTCTCTGCTCAGTCTTATTCTGTGTCTGCTTGTTGTGTGGCCTTAATTGAAGTAAGAGGAGTATGGTATATTTCAGATGATAGCCCTGGAGCAGAGCAGTCAGACAGTCTACTTTAGAGATTTCAAATGCGCGGCGCTATTGGGGAGCGGCTTCTAATATCGAAGAAACTCATCAGCAAAATCTTTTCTTAAGAATTACGCTCTAGCTGGGCAAATGGCAAAAGAACTAGCGCAATACGTTTATCCTAAACGTAAAGCTGTTGAGCATATTACTGACGAACCAACAGAATGGCCGATGATTGCCATCAATATAACGGATGACCCTAAGCCTGTAACCGCTTAATTGCAATCAAAACGATACACCGATACAAGCCGCGTACACCAAGTGATTATGGTGGTTTTTTACGATACATTGCCAATAGATGTACCGTTTCATAAATCGCCGCAGACTACGTATACCAAGGATTGTATCGTTGTATCGGATGACATATATGAATAGAGTTATTAATAAGCTAAATAGTAATGTAATTTACTTTTTAGTATAAAATCATTACCAACAAACTTAGAGATTAAATGACCACACCAATCAATAGACCAAAAACTGGTGGGCGGCAAAAAGGCACACCGAACAAGAAAACTCTCGAAGTCCAAGAGAAAATCAGCGCACTGGGCTATGACCCGATAACTACAATGGTTAAGATTTCACAGCAAGCGATGGCTGATGAGAATTATTCTTTAGCAGGCCAGATGGCTAAGGAGTTAGCACAGTACGTTTACCCCAAGCGCAAGGCTATTGAACATATCAACAAAGAAGATACTGAGTTTCCCACTCAACTAATCATTAATTTCACGGATGACCCTAAGCCAATGCCCTACAACCACTAACATCAAAAATACACCACATTCCCTAAGCACGCCATACCAACTAAATATTTGGAATGTCTTTTTGTTGTCATATTTAACTTACTAATGAGAGTATTCATATAATCCTTGACGGATGGATTGAACTTTATTTCCATTACCTTTGGTTCATAATCAATTAATTCATTAGATAAAGAAAAAGATGTAGAGTTATCATATAAGTCAGAGAATTGAATTTTCTCATCGAAAGTGACTCTGAACCCAGCTTGATCTTCAAAATATTTCCTTAAATATCTAACACCCAACACAGGTGTATAATAATCACTGAAAAGTGCTTCTTTATTATATAAACTATCATTTATTCTATTACGAAGATCCAAAGCTGATAACGCTGAAGAAAAATCTCCCCCTAAATCTAAAATACTAGCTTCTTTTTTCCCTAATCGACCATGGCGCACTTTTTTTTCTATTTTTATTTCTGAATTACCATCGTACCATCTAATACGCCTCTTGAATCTATCGCTGACACCAGACAAATTATCCCTTACCGAGTCATAACTTGAATTATCCAAATAAATGGTATTAACATATCTATCAGGGTACTTATTTATAGCATTAGTGCACACATACAACCATTGCATTGCATCTGAATAACTAACCTCATTTAATATAAACTTAATTTCATAACGATAGTTGTTCATTTCTTCATGGCTGGGGTCATATAAAGCTGTTCAACATTTACATACTGGGTTTCAACATGAATTCCATTTGCAATGATTCTTGTAGCAGTTTGAGCGACAATGTTATCACTAGGATTCATCTCACAAAATTGAAGTGTTAATTCAGGAATACCATAAAAACTCTTCTTTATATAAGTCATCGCTGGAGAAAGAGTTACATTCAGAATTGAAGTGTTTAATACATTTACCTTACTCCCATCTTTTGATGCCACCCCAACACCAACATGACTTATTCTTGATTTATCGATATTCAAATAACTTTCTTCACCTGCAGAAAATGCTTTATCTTGTATGTTAAAAATATTTGCATTAGAAATTTTTGAAGTGCTCCCCGAAAAATCCAGGGCATCTCCTCCAACATCAAATATCTTTATATTATCAATAGAACCATCTGAATAATCAAAATCTATTGCATCTGACCGAGCGTCACTCATAACAATATTTTTCAAAGAAAAACTAGAATTAACAATATTGAGCATATCTTCTGACATGGAGTTCAAGAACTCGACATTCTCTATGTTTACATCTGTATTGTAAAATGTTACTCCACCACTCAAATTTAAAATGCCATCTTTAATGGAAGCAGTTTTACTAATAATTGTATTTTTTAATTTTGATTCTAATGGTGAATCATAAACATAAATCCCACCCCAATAACCACCAGTTGACGTAAGTATAATCCCCTTACCTTCTGAACCTATAGAGCTAAGCCTTCCCTTAACAATTAAATATGATAACTCACTAAATTTTAATGTTGTTCCTTCTTCAATAGTTAAATCTCCATGGATAACTAGTGGTTCATTTATTTCCCATACTCCTTTGCGTAAAAACCAATCTTTATCATTTCGCTCATATAAGAATTTTAAATCATCTGGAGTGGTAAAAGCGAGTGGGCTATACACATCCTTATCTGTTAAAGTCACTTCAAGAGGAACCTCTCTCTCTTGACCCTTATAACTTGTAACAATAAACAACTTATAATCATAATTTCCGATTAAATTCGTCTTGAAGTTTATTGGTGTGTAGCTATTAACTATATACTCAGGAATCTCTTTATTAAAATAATACCTTACTCCAGTTAAATCTCTAACATATAAAACCTTGACTTTATCCCTTAATAAATTGAAAATCTTAATATTTCCATTAGAGTAATGGTAGGCATGCACATGACTAGGGTAATTTAATGGGTCAAATAATGTATCCTCTAACTCTTCTTCATAACACTTATAAGGTCTAATATACTGTTCAATATTATCACCACTCATTAATTCCATATTTTTATTAATAAGTGCAGTTGAAGCAACAGGGTCTAAAGGAAAGGTATTTTGTTTTAATTTAATTGAACTTCCTACATTTTTTTCAACTATCCTTCTAATGCGATTAAGTTTTTCTTTAACATGAAATAAAGATAAATCTCTTTTATTTAAATTATTATATATAACTGATGATACGAATCTAAAATTAAATGGGCAATATGAAAAGTCATTTATTCTTGGCTCAACTTGATCTAACGCGATAGGCTCTAATTTTAACGTATAAGGATTGAAATAATGTTTAATATTATTGTCATAAAGAACGTGATTTGAACCCCAGATTTTAGTAAGTAACAATAGATTCAGATATGATTCAGTATCATATAAATCAGCTTCACTGAATAAAAACTTTTGGCGGATAATATAGGAAAATCTAGCTCTATTAATTTCATCCTTCATCTTTTTATTATAATTATAAACTTTAGTGTAGAGCATAGGATTAGAAATTCTGTAACTATAATCAGGATTTTTTGACACTGCGTGATAAAACCAACCATCTTCATTTGAAAACCTAACAACAATTGAATCTTTACGATTTTGAGTTTCAAGAAACTCTTTACTGACATGACTCTCTATGTCCATAACACCCCAATCATTGCCATTAAATTTAACTTTGACATACTTGTGTTTAGCTGCTAAAAAGCCAATACTTTTTAATAATTCTTGAAAAGAATCATCATATGGGAACATTCTTGACCTAGGTTTTTGAATACTAAACTCGTTTAGACCAAATATTGTTTTGCCACTCTTAAGCTTGACACGAAAACTCATCCTATATTGACTTAACCAATGATCCTTCAAATCCCCTTTTAACCTTATTTTTGCCTTATACTTTCGTCCATTGTATTTCACAATAGCATTAACTTTAGTTGGATTTCTAAGTAATCCAACTTCTATTGCCTTGGCCCTATCCCTTAATATTTTCTGATAATCTTTGAAATCGATATGAATATACAACTCATTAATATCTGGCCTGTCAAATCCGATAATATTTTTATAGATTACTGTTGAAATTGTATTTAATGCATTTATTATTTTTTTTGTGGATGATTCACTATCATCCCAACTCGATAAACGAGAAACGCTAGGATTATAAGTAAAAATAGATTCTCTAAAATTTTCAAAAATAATAGAAAAATTATTAATCTTTTGTGAATTAGTAGAGGTGAATGTAACTACCACAACAACAACCAGCACTACAATAGCAGTAAGTACAGAATTAAAACGTTTATTATATTTAAGAATCACTCTACAGATATTTTTTATTAATTATATTACCAATTTGTTTTAGACTCATAAAAAGATACCTTTATTGCTTCATCTAAACCCTTCAAATCAATCATAAAGCCATCTATATTATAATTCTCCTTTGGAGAAATAAGTAAAACTGCTTTGCAATTAGACGAATGCTGATCAAATCGAACCAACTTAATAGAGTCTACATAATCTGCAATATTGTTAATAATATCATTAAATTTTAATTCTTCTTTTTCCCATGTAATAACCATATTATATTCTAAAACCTTAGCAACGCGCCTATTCGAAAGCCAAAAATATATCATTACCATAGTCAGTGTTACTATCATTGTTGTGATTAGAACTTGTCCTGCCGCATATCCTAGCCCAATAGCAATAGAAAAAAACAAATAAACCAACTCTTCAGGCTCCTTCACCGGTGTTCTAAATCTTACGATTGACAGCGCCCCAACAAGTCCCAATGAAAGTGCCAACGAGGATTTAACAATCAATATCACCAGAAAGACTACTGAAGATAAAATCGGGATAACTGAACCTATATGATTCTTTCCCGTGAGAGAGAAAGATCTTGAAATATAAAACCCTCTTAAAACAAACGACATAACTACACACAAAAAGAAATTAATTAACACTGGAGTAATATCCAATTGCTGTATTCCGTTAAAAGACCACGCCTCAATCAAATCACTAATAATTTTTTTATTTTCCATTTTTCCCCTTATAAAACTTAAATTTTAAATGTATTTGTCACAAGAGATGACTTAGCATTTATTGTTCATCATTATTTAGATGCGGCTCGGCACTCTCTTTAATGAGCACCCCTACTGGTACAATTTTCGTTTTTACTTCTTCCTAGTAAACATAAATTATTACATATTGTATAACCTGTATTTTTCCATTAGAAACACCTGATTTATCAATCAACTGGTCTTGGATAAGTCCTTGGGCACTCATTAATCCGCGCACTTCCTCTATCTATGTTCCACTTATGCTATCACTAGCTATAACATTAAAAAACGCCAGAAATAGTTTTTTGAAAAACCAGCTATTAAAGCTAGAAATCCAAATTAATGCCACCCATCATCCTTCACCATCTCATCATTTGCTGCCGTTCAGAACTTAGCCTTGTGCGTCGTCAAATCTTTTTTGACTATATTAGCCACCTAATTTAAGAGACAGACTAATTCATTGAGTTATTTATAGTAATGTAATTGCTTACGCATAACCAACGTGTTTTGTTTAATTACTTCCTGCTGATTGATAACCTGTTTTTGGTATCCATTCAGTTTTTAAGCCTCTAAATAATCGCTCTATTTCAGCATTATCCTATCAATTATTTCTTCTATCCATACTTTGCTTGATTTGAAAGCGCCACTGTATCCTGTCAGCGCAGTGTGGGCCAATTAGTCTAACTGTATATATAAGAGCACTTTTAGTTCATTCTTAACTTTACAGAGGACACAATGATTAAAGATAAAACAAGTGTATGAAGGCCTTATGTGTATTCAGTATTTTGCTGCCAGAATACCTATTCCTCTTTTTGTATTAAGAAATTCGCCATATGTCTCAAAATGCTGTTTCACTCTCCTCTCAACTTCAGCAACGATAGTTTCATCAAACAAATTGTGACTTTTCCAATAGGTTAAAACACTATTAGCATCAGGGAACACCACGGAATTTTCAAATTTAGTAACCGTAACCTCGTCGAATATATTTTTACAAATGTCTGGACTCGTTTCTTCCATAAAAATTGATGCAACAGTTGGTTCAAGCACATCAACACAGTCCGAAGCGTCAGCGATTAATCGTCTTAATTCACTATTATTATCACAAGACGGCCCACAAAAAAACACCTGTCCTTTATGATTGAGGTGTTGATTAATAACAGAGAACATTTTCAATGCATCCCTGACATAATAAAGTGAATAACAACCAATAACACAGTCAAATTTTTTCCCAGTTAAATGTTGTGCCATATCATCCAACCCACTGACAACTGGTACAATCCTTTCCTTCACGCCTTCCTTGCCAGCCTCACCCATCATAACTTGTAAAGAATTTTGTGACATATCTAGGGAGATGAGCTTACCTGACTGGCCAATAATTTTGGCTAAGGGTATGGATTGATTTCCTCTACCACATCCTAAATCTAAACACGCCGCACCATCAAATAGAGATAAATGGCTAAAAATCCATGCATTTAGATCAAATGACCCTAATGTTTTTTGCAAATCCACTCTATTTTTTAACGCATCGGAATTTGTATCAAAATCTCCAATTCTCATTCTCATTTTCCTCCAAACACTTCATTATCAACACTTACTCCAGGAACCGTCCCCCTTAACGTCGCCATGTAGTTCACAGCATCCGACATGGACATTCCCTCAGTTCGGTTAACAATATTAGTTCTGAGACTTTGAGAGGGAGTTGTATGTTTCTTCGCCCACCAAATAGGATGAGTTAAAACTTGCCCGATTGAACTGTTGAAGCGATCAAGACTATGCAATGGGTTTCCTTCTCGCCAACTACCCTTAGAATCGGAAATATAAAATGTCATCAATTCTTTGGCATAGGCATTTAAGCAACCACAAACATACTTCGGCCCAGACACAAATGAACTTACGGGGCGGTGAAATGAAATGGAGTCAACACTTACCCCGCAAGCAAATTCTACGGCCTTAACATCTCTATACATTGCAATCTCAAGCTCATTAACATCCTCGATGTTTTGTACCCCTCCAGAGACGACATCGAAGTGCAACGCCACTTCATGCCCCATTTCAACAAGCTAATAAAGTATCGCTATATTTTTCTTACTTGAAATAGAGTATAAAGGGGATGTTGGGATTACCATATATGTTGATGATATACCTAATTCTACCTCCATAATCGCCATAGATAATGCGGCATTGAGGTCAATATCAATATCATGCCTCCATATGAAGCTTATTTGATCACGCAAGCCAGCCCCATATTCCCTAAGTGGAACAATACGCCCTACTTCATTACATGCGCTGACCAGTTCCGAGTAGAACTTATAACTAAAATCACTATCGAATGACATACATCCCTATATAAATATATTTATACCCAAGAATCTAAACCGTATATCCTCAAACTAGATTGGGTTAATAGCTTAAGGATTTGTAAAACATCATCGGTCATAATGTACTATTTAAAGAATAATCTTATACTCCATCAAAAAAGAATGTAGTTCAAGGGATAATTTTTCAACTTTCACCTTATGATCATAGTAAGTTAGTTACCTGTATATGTGGAAGAGTCATTGATGTTTTATTAAATATTAGGGCGAACTCAAAAACTTATGAGAAGTCATTTTTATTGAGCTAAAGAAGGGGGTGACCAAAGTGTTTTTACCTCGTGGGATAGCTCATAGCTTTCTTTCTTTAAAAGAAAACTACGGGATGCTTTACAGCACAACAACCGAATATAATCCAAATTATAATAGTGAGTTTTTATGGAATAGTTTTGATTGTGTTGAGTCATGTTTTGTCTGCAAGAGGTGTAAGCCATGTAATATTTCCGAAACCATTACAGTATGTAGGTAAATTATCATATTCAATTTATATGACTCATGTCGCTATATTATTTTGTTTAATTTCTACGATTTTAGTTTTACAAAAAATTACAGGTGTTGAAATGACATCAACACTTGAAACTACAAGATACTTAAATTTTGGAAATAGCTTTATAAACAATCTTGTTGTTTTATTAATGCTTGCAGTTGTTATATATATTTCAAGCCTATGGTCAAAAATTAAATAAACGTTGATTAATAATGAATGACATATGGTCAGATAATTTCTGGCACGTACGCTAAATCATTGATTGTACAAATCGTACTACAATGCCTGCCAAATTTACTGACTCTTGTAGAAAGACCGTGTGATAAATTGAATCATCAATGACTTAGCTTACTCCAGCTCACATGAGAATCTTCAATATACTCAATTGTCTTTTTTCTGTTCTTATACCCCATAAAAACCATTTTTCCATTGTCTTTGTACCCCTCAAACCATAGTCTAACTATAGATGCAACATTTGGTTTCTTCAGCAATAATTCTTTAATTGTATCGATTTTTTTAAATGCCCCATCATCAGTTAGTGCAATAACTTTATTATCTTCTTCGCCTTTATCAGTATACCCTAACATTCCAATAACCTTTACACGAAGAACGTCACCTAGTTTTGCACTTTCAGATAATACAATTACATCCAAAGCATCACCATCGCCACTTATTGTTTGAGGAATAAAGCCATAATTGCCTGGATAACCCAAAAACTTTACTTTTCTAGGCTTATTATTCTTAAACTCCCACTCAAGATGTCCGCTCTTATGATTTACCTCCCATTTTTGTCGAGACCCTGTTGGTATTTCAACTAATATTTGGTATCTATCATCCTTCTTATAAGCAACCTCATTAATTAAATGTTTACTTGAAATCAATCGATAAAGTCCATCTTGCTCATAATAAACCTCCTCTGCTGCTACGTATCCAGAAAACATTAATAGCATCACCCCTAAATATTTCATCAAGCCTCCCCCTGTTATCCATACCTAAGAATAACATTAAAACAAAAGGCCTAACACTCTTGCATAATGGTCGTTAACCAGTGATGAAAATAGAAAACCGAGTAAATACAAGCCCTACAAGCCGCTGTTCGATTGACTCTCTCTCCGCCACCGCCCCCTTCCCGTCCTAAGTTCTAGCCAACACAAAGGCTTTGAAGCCTCAGCGAGTCACGGTAAAGACTAAAGCAAGCAAAAGCAGGGGCTTTCTTAAACCCAAAAGCCAGGCTGGTCAATTGTATTCGCGAATCACAATCTGTTGGGGTCTAGCACGACTCTTTATTCCCCATAACCTTCCCTAGGGTTTAATGCCTTTTTTCAACCGTAGTTATTAAAAAAGGCGCACCCCAACTCATGTCAAGGTGCGCCTTCTAA
>Ga0209494_1000705_pt1 | contig 14915 bp, 12 predicted proteins | sample EN1Hudseemescosm_FD_184628 | JGI IMG/M metagenome (GOLD analysis project Ga0209494, IMG submission 184628) | Methane-oxidizing microbial communities from mesocosms in the Hudson Canyon - EN1B Hudson Canyon (SPAdes) (version 2) | ecosystem: Environmental > Aquatic > Marine > Cold seeps | place... | reverse complement strand
ATGAAAAGCGCATCTGATAATGCGGGTGATCTTATTGATGACTTGCAACTGGTTTACAACAAAGCGCGCCAAGCGGCTATCACACAAGAGATATCCGAAATTGTTGCCGGCGCAGCTGCGGTATAAAGTAAATAACAGGGTTTAATAACCCAAACGTATTGAAAGAGGAAGCAAGATGAGCTCTGGAAAGATTGTACAAATTATCGGTGCCGTTGTTGATGTGGAATTCCCACGTGACAACCTACCAAAAGTATACGACGCGTTAACAGTTGAAGAAACTGGCCTTACGCTTGAAGTACAACAACAGCTAGGTGATGGCGTTGTTCGTGCGATTGCGATGGGTGTAACAGATGGTCTTAAACGTGACACAGCTGTTTCTAACACGGGTGATTCAATTCAAGTACCTGTCGGCCAAAAAACATTAGGTCGCATCATGGACGTATTGGGTAATCCAATCGATGAGAAAGGTCCTATTGGCGAAGACGTGAAAATGTCTATCCACCGTAAAGCACCTAAATTTGATGAATTATCTGCAAGTAGTGAATTACTTGAATCAGGTATCAAAGTTATCGATTTAGTTTGCCCATTTGCTAAAGGTGGTAAAGTCGGTTTATTCGGTGGTGCCGGTGTAGGTAAAACGGTAAACATGATGGAGCTTATCCGTAACATCGCGACAGAGCATGATGGTTTCTCTGTATTCGCTGGTGTAGGTGAGCGTACTCGTGAAGGTAATGATTTCTACCACGAAATGACAGATTCAAACGTAATCGATAAAGTATCATTGGTTTACGGTCAAATGAATGAGCCTCCAGGTAACCGTTTACGTGTTGCTTTGACAGGTCTTACAATGGCTGAAAATTTCCGTGATGAAGGTCGTGACGTATTATTCTTCGTTGATAACATCTACCGTTACACATTAGCGGGTACGGAAGTATCTGCATTGTTAGGTCGTATGCCATCAGCGGTAGGTTACCAACCGACACTTGCTGAAGAAATGGGTGCATTACAAGAGCGTATTACATCTACTAAGATTGGTTCTATTACTTCTATCCAAGCGGTATACGTACCTGCCGATGATTTAACGGATCCATCTCCAGCAACAACATTCGCCCATTTGGATGCGACCGTTGTATTGTCTCGCTCAATTGCTGAATTAGGTATCTACCCTGCGATTGACCCACTTGATTCTACAAGTCGTCAATTAGATCCTTTAGTTGTAGGTAACGATCATTACGAGATTGCTCGTGCTGTTCAAGGTACATTACAACGTTATAAAGAATTGAAAGATATCATCGCGATCTTGGGTATGGACGAATTATCTGAAGAAGATAAATTGACTGTATCTCGTGCTCGTAAGATTCAACGTTTCTTGTCTCAACCATTCTTCGTTGCTGAAGTATTCACTGGTAGCCCAGGTAAATACGTTGCATTGAAAGATACGCTTGAAGGCTTTAAAGGTATCTTAAACGGTGACTACGATGCAATGCCAGAACAAGCGTTCTATATGGTTGGTGCAATCGAAGAAGCTGTAGAGAAAGCAAAAACACTTTAAGCTTTCAGGAGAAGTATCATGGCGATGAATATACATGTTGATATCGTAAGTGCTGAAAGAGAAATCTTTTCTGGTTCTGTCGAAGCTGTTTTTGCCTCAGCAGTGATGGGTGAACTGGGTATCTACCCACGTCACACACCATTGTTGACTCGCCTTAAACCTGGTGAAGTTCGCGTTTTAGTGAACGGTAAAGAAGAGCAATTCTACGTTTCAGGTGGCATGCTTGAAGTTCAACCTCATGTTGTTACAGTATTAGCTGATACTGCAATGCGTGCAGCAGATGTTGATGAAGCAGCAGCACTAGAAGCGAAAGAAGACGCACAACGTGCACTTGATGATGGTGATGCGAAGATGGATATGGCTGAAGCTCAAGCTAAAATGGCTGAAGCAATGGCTCAACTTCGTAGTATCGAGCGTATGAGAAAAACGGCAGGTGGTAGTCACTAATCTGACTTCAACCTACGAAATTGAAAGGCTGTCATTATGACGGCCTTTTTTTTGCCTATGATTTAAGCTTTATGTGATGTGCAGTGATGGGATTAGTGATGAGTTTCTATTTAGTTTCTCTGTAGGAGCGACGTCCTCGTCGCGAAAATCTCACAGAATAGCACTACAATTTGCTAAAATTAACCACAGTTATTATTTGGAAATAGAAGCTATGTCATTAAGCATCATTATTCTTGCCGCTGGAAAAGGCACTCGTATGAAATCGGCAACAACCAAAGTCATGCATAAACTCGCAGGTAGAGCCCTGTTGGAACATGTTATTGATACTGCCACTTCTTTAACGCCAGACAGTATGGCGGTTGTGTGTGGCAATGGTGCAGAACAATTAATGCCATTATTAGACAGTAAATCTATTCCATCAGCGATGCAGCATGAACAGTTGGGGACGGGTCATGCTGTTATGCAGGCGATATCTATTTTTGAAAACGCTGATCAAGTACTCGTTTTATATGGTGATGTTCCATTAACGCAGCTTTCTACGCTTGAGGCATTGATTAAATGTGGTGATGAGCAAAGCCTTAGAGTATTAACAACACAGTTAGATGATCCTACAGGCTATGGTCGAATTGTCCGTAGTGATGCGGGTAACGTTGTGTGCATTACTGAGCAAAAAGATGCTGATGCTCAAACCTTAGCTATTAGTGAAGTAAACAGCGGCATTATGGTTTTACCTTCAAAGTGGTTAACAGATTCATTGGATAAGCTAAGTAATAATAATGCTCAAGGTGAATACTACCTTACTGATATGATTGCCTTAGCCGTTAAAGATGGCCTAGAGATTAATACAGTATGTTGTGATGATAATGCTGAGGTTGCGGGGGTGAATACACGTCAACAATTGGCAGCGTTAGAACGTCATTATCAATTGTTACAAGCGAATGAGTTGATGGCAAATGGTGTGACATTAGCTGATCCATCACGAATAGATATACGTGGAAACTTACAAACAGGTACAGATTGTACTATCGATGTGAATGTTATCTTTGAAGGTGAGGTGATGCTTGCTGATAATGTTCAGATCGGTGCGAATTGCATTATCAAGGATTCACAGATTGGTGAGGGCACGATTATCCTGCCAAATAGTATGATTGATTCTAGTAATGTGGCTGCAAACGTTAATATTGGGCCTTTTGCCCGATTAAGACCGGGAACCGTATTATCAGACAATGCCAAGATCGGTAATTTTGTCGAAACTAAAAACGTTACTATTGGTGAGGGTTCTAAAGTGAACCACCTGAGCTATATCGGTGATACGGATATGGGTAAAGGTGTGAATATCGGTGCGGGCACAATCACCTGTAATTATGACGGTGCCAACAAACACCGTACGACCATTGGCGACAATGCCTTTATTGGTTCTGATAGTCAGTTGGTAGCCCCTGTTACAGTAGAGGCGGGTGCAACTGTGGGTGCAGGCACAACATTGCGTAAAGATGCTGCTAGTGATGCCTTAACATTAACGAAGAGTGTGCAAAAAACAGTATCAAGTTGGAAGCGTCCAGTTAAGACCAAAAAATAGGTTCAGCGTTCTTCGCGGCTGAAGCCGCTCCCATAGGAGCTTTTAGTATTGTAGGAGCGACGTCCTCGTCGCGAATGGATCTAAATAGTGTTCACTTTAGATTAAGCCCAACACAGAAGAGGACTTTATTCTGAGTAGTTTTCTTCGTGGCCGAAGCTTCTCATGTCTGAAATATCCTTTAACGTAAGATTAAGAACATTGCCTGCCCATTGCGGGTGAGGTTCAATAGCAATTGTTTCCCATTGTTAAAGACGAGCGGTTTGAAATCTTCTAGGTTTTCTACTTTTTGTTTATTAACGGAAGTAATAATATCTCCAGCACGAAGACCTGCTTGCGATGCTGAGCTGCCACGTTTGACAGAGTAAATCATCACGCCATTAACCTTGCCATAAGAAGGTGATGTTTCTTCAATATCGCCAAATGTAGCACCTGATAGTTTGGGGTGTACTTCACCTTGGCTAACGTGTTTCTGTTGTTCTTTAACGGTTGCTTTAATTACTTTGTTGTTTCCATTTCGAACAACATCTAACGTAATAGTTTGTCCAACCAGCAGTAGCCCAATAGTATTACGTAAGCTATCAGCATTAAGTAATCTGTCCCCATCAATGGCGGTCACTACATCACCCACTTCAAGTCCTGCTTCATCAGCGGCAGAGTCTTGAGCGATATGTGTGATAACTGCGCCACCTTCAGACTCGATATTAAAGGCTTTGGCAAGATCAGGCGTAATGTCCTGCATTTGAACACCTAAATGTGCACGTCGAACTTCACCATATTTAATGAGCTGATCGGTAATTTGTTTGACCATATTACTTGGAATAGCAAAGCCGATACCAATATTGCCAGCCTTTTGACCCGGTGAGAATATCGCAGTATTTATCCCGACTAATTCACCCCGAAGATTAACAAGGGCACCACCTGAATTACCAGGATTTATAGAGGCATCTGTTTGAATAAAGTTTTCATAACCTTCGATACCTAGTCCGCTGCGGCCTAATGCACTAACAATACCTGATGTCACTGTCTGTCCAAGACCAAACGGGTTGCCAATTGCGACAACAAAATCACCCACGCGAAGCTTGTCAGAATTAGCTAAAGGTAAAGCAGAAAGGTGTTCAGCAGGGATTTTAATTAAAGCAACATCAGTGGCAGGATCGCTACCCACTAATTCGGCTTGAAAGCTTCTGCCATCAGTAAGCGATACGGTGATTTCATCTGCACGATGAATAACATGATTATTGGTGAGAACTAAGCCTTCTTTCGCATCAAAAATAACACCCGATCCTAGACTTTGCTTAGTGCGATGTCGAGGTTGTTGTTCAGGAATATTAAAGAACTTACGAAAGAAAGGATCGTTTAATAATGGGTTGTCACGAACTTGTATATGACTTTGTGTTGCGATGTTTACGACGGCAGGTTTTGACTGCTCGAGCATGGGAGCCAATGTTGGCATTTTGTCAGCATCATCAAACCAGCTAAAGGGCAAGGCGGCAACGGCTACTTGAATAAGTAAGCTGGTTCCAGCAAGCCAAACAAGAGATGTTTTAAATGCAGTCATCTTTCTTCCTTAATAAGCAGTTGATTCACGGCTGAAGCCGTTCCCACAGGTTTGTTATTGTATTAAATATTTTAACGTCTTCCGTCTCGTAGGAGCGGCTTTAGCCGCGAAAGGTAGTTCAATATGTTTCTGTCTATTCGCGGCTGAAGCCGCTCCTACAGTTTTGTTGTTATATTAAAGCTTTTCTAATGTTTCACGAGGATTAAAGCTTAACTCTTCAGCCATTTGTTGATAAAGTTTTTTTGCAGTATCACTATCCGCAGGAGGTGTCATGATTTGCAAGACCACAAACTGATCGCCTGCTTCTTTACTTGGTAAGCCTCGGCCTTTAAGACGCATTTTTTGACCACTTTTAGCACCAGCGGGGATCTTTAGATTAATTCTACCTGCAAGTGTAGGGACTGTAACCTTGGCACCTAATGCCGCTTCCCATGGTGCGATAGGCAAATCAAGATAGATATCTTTATCATCAAGTCGGTAGTGAGCATGTGGGGTAATTGCAATTTCTAAAAACAAATCACCTGCACTGCCCCCCGCGCCAGCCATACCTTGGCCTGAAAGACGGATCTTTTTACCCACAGTAATGCCTGCAGGAATCTTCACATTAAGCGTACCTGTTTGATTTGAACCGCTAGGACGACGAATCGTTTTCTTGGCACCTAAAAAGGCATCTTCTAAGCTAATCGTAATCTTAGTATTCACATCTTCACCTTGGGCATAGAAGTTATCTCTTCCGCCACCAGCACCGCCCATGCCACCGCCACCAAACATGTTATCGAAGAAGCTACTGAAATTTCCAGCACCAGCACCACCTTGCTGTCCCCATCCAGGAGGAGGAGTGAAAGACTGACCATTTTGATAGTTAGAACCAAACTGATCGTATTGTGCTCGTTTTTGAGGATCTTTTAAGGCCTCATAAGCTTCTCCTACTTCTTTAAACTTCGCTTCAGCATTAGGCTCTTTACTGACATCAGGATGGTATTTACGTGCTAATTTTCGGTATGCTTTTTTGAGGTCCTCTTTTGACACATCTTTAGAGACGCCGAGGATTTTGTAATAATCTTTATATTCCATTGAGTATCTTTTCTACATTAAATTGATTTGGATCATAAATGGGGGCTTTAGTGAGGTATTTCAATACCCACGCAGTATTTTTCTGATGCTGTTTCTGAGGGAGTATGAGAGAATGCCCTCCTGATTTTTATTATGTATATTAGAGGTTTATGATGTTCTCGTTAAGAAAGGTTTCTTTATTAGTTGCATTGGCCAGTTCGTGTGCCAGTCCACTAGTTATTGCTGACAGTGATGTTGTGTTAGATGATTTGATTGTTACAGGTACACGATCTGAAACAGCATTATTAGATTTAGCGGGTAATACGGCAAAGATTTCTGAACAAGAAATTGATTCAATTCGCGCAGATCATATTACAGAGGTTATTAATCGCCTTCCTGGCGTGATGGTTCAACGAGGAAATGGTCAAGAACATTTAACATCTATTCGCTCTCCTGCCCTTACTGGTGGTGCAGGTGCGGGTTCATTCTTATACATGCAAGATGGAATCCCATTACGTGCAGCAGGTTTTGCTAATGTAAATGGTTTATTTGAGGTCAACTCAGAACAAGCTGGTGGTATTGAGGTTGTTCGTGGCCCTGGTAGTGCTTTATATGGTTCAAATGCCGTGCATGGTTTGATTAATGTTTTAACGCGTGCTCCATCATTAGAGCTTGAGCGAGAAATTGATGTTTCAGTTGGTCCACATGATCTTTATAAAGTTAAAGGCACGGTAAGCGACACAGAAGGTGCTCATGGTTATCGTGTAAGTGCAATTGGTACCCATGATGGTGGTTGGATTGATGATTCTGGATTTGATCAACAAAAAGTAACTTTCCGTCATGATTATTTAGGTGATGTGAATAGTTTCCAAACCACCTTTTCTGCGGCTAACCTTAATCAAGAAACGGCTGGCTATAAAGTCGGTGATGAAGCGTATAAAGATACGTCTGAATCAAAAATTAATGACGATCCAGAAGCGTATCGTGATGTTAAATCAGTACGTCTAGCAACGCGTTGGGATCATGAGTTAAGTGATGATGCTTATTTTAGTCTGACACCTTATTTACGTCATACAGAGATGGATTTTTTAATGCATTTCCTACCAGGAAAATCATTAGAACAAAACGAGCATGACAGTATCGGTTTATTGGCGACATACTATCGTGAATTAGACGGTGGTCATAAAGTGATTGTGGGTACTGACTTTGAATATACTCAAGGTGAGTTATCTGAAACACAAACGGATCCAACCACTTATTTTGGTAAATATGCGCCAGGTGTTCATTATGATTTTGATGTGGATGCAACAATTATTGCACCTTATGTTCATACGGAATGGCAACTAGCAGAAAAAACACGTGTAACAGTAGGTGCTCGTTTTGAACATACACGTTATGAATACGACAATAAAACTTCTGATGGATTGATGCCGGGAAGTTCAACACTGTATCGACCAAGTGATCGTGACGATACGTTTAATGAATTTAGCCCTAAGCTTGGCTTAGTTCAAAGTCTTACTGATGATACAAGTGCATTTGTTAACTTGGCTCGAGGTAACCGTGCACCGCAAACAACAGATTTATACAGAATGCGTAAGGATACCAATAACACGCTGACTGCAGATTCAGAAACAATGGATAGTATTGAGTTGGGACTGAGAAAAGTGGGTGCAGGAATCCAGTATGAAGCAACAACATACTATATGAAGAAAAAAGATTATTTCTTCCGTGATTCAAGTGATAATAATGTGCCGAATGGTAAAACAAAACATTATGGTATTGAGTTAAGTGCCTTTGTACCTATGGGCTCACAGTTCGACTTAGGCGGTAGTTTCACTTATGCTCGCCACCAATATGATTTTGATAATGCCATTGTTGGATGGGGTGGTCCCGATGAATCAAGCTCAATTTCTAATGGTGATGATATGGATACAGCACCACGTCATTTAGCCAATATTCGTCTAGGTTGGAATTATGCAGCAGAAAGTCGTGCAGAATTAGAGTGGGTACATGTCAGCCGTTATTACACTGATAATGGTAATCAAAATAGCTATGATGGTCATGACTTATTGAACTTGAGAGCAAATCATAAGATTAACAGCAACGTAACTGTATATGGACGCATTAATAATGTGCTAAATACTGAGTATGCTGAGCGTGCAGACACTAACCGTGGTGATCAACGCTATTTTGTAGGTGAAGAGCGTTCTTTACATGTTGGAGCAAGCTATAAGTTCTAATTTATAGTTTAAATTGTAAGCATAAAAAAAGCGGTGATAATGAAAATTATCACCGCTTTTTTTGTTTGTGTATTTGAGCAGAATAAAAAGGTGTAGGAGGGGCTTTAGCCCCGAATGGACTGTGATTGATTCACTTTCCTTTATTACTTTGTAGGCCCTTTCGCGGCTGAAGCCGCTCCTACAGGGTGCCGCCCTATTTTCTCTTACCATCATTTGTGAACGAACATATCTGATAGCTGCGCGTAGTTGATTAGGCGCAGTGTCGCCTAGATGCTTACGTGCGGCAATAGAGCCCTCCATGATTGAAGCATCGAAGCCATCATCAGTGATTTGATCTGAGGACTGTGATTTGACTCGCTAGCCCCGATTTCTTTGTAGGCTTTTTCGCGACTGAAGCCGCTCCTACAGAGTGCGGCCTATTTTCTCTTATCGTTGTGAACGAGCATAACGAATAGCGGCGCGTACTTGATTAGGTGCTGTGCCACCTAAATGGTCTCGTGCTGCAACAGAACCTTCAAGGGTTAGCACATCAAACACATCATCTGTTATCTGGTCTGAGAAACTTTGTAGTATTTCTAAACTCATTTCTGATAAGTCTAGATTGTGTTTAACGCCATAAGCCACTGATAAGCCCACTACTTCATGCGCATCACGGAAGGGCATTCCTTTACGGACAAGGTAATCAGCTAAGTCTGTTGCAGTCGCGTAACCACGTAATGCTGCGTTACGCATGCTGTCTTCTTTGACTGTAATTGCACCCATCATGTCGGCATAAACACGTAACGATCCTAATAATGTATCGATCGTGTCAAATAATGGCTCTTTGTCTTCTTGGTTATCTTTATTGTAAGCCAGTGGTTGGTTTTTCATTAAAGTAAACAAATTGAACATATTGCCGTAAACGCGGCTTGTTTTGCCTCGAATCAGTTCAGGCACATCTGGGTTTTTCTTTTGCGGCATGATTGATGAGCCCGTGCAGAATGAATCACCTAGATCGACAAAGTTAAATTGTGCTGATGACCAGATAATAAGTTCTTCAGAAAAACGCGATAAATGCATCATTAAAATGGATGCAAAGCTAGTAAATTCAATGGCAAAGTCGCGGTCACTCACAGCATCAAGTGAGTTTAGACAAATACGTTCAAAGCCAAGTAATTTAGCAGTGAGCTCACGATCAATTGGGAAGGTTGTACCCGCTAATGCAGCCGCACCAAGTGGTGATGAGTTAACGCGTTTTTCACAATCATCTAAACGCTCTGCATCACGCACTAACATTTCATACCATGCCATCATGTGGTGACCAAAGGTAACGGGTTGTGCTGTTTGCAGGTGAGTAAAACCAGGCAGGATTGTTTCAGCTTCACGCTCTGCAACATTCAATAATGCATCTTGCAAGCGGTCTAATTCAGATTTGATCGGTTCGATCATATCGCGCAAATAAAGACGCACATCTGTTGCAACTTGATCATTACGCGAACGGCCTGTGTGTAACTTTTTACCGACTTCGCCAATAAGAGCAATCAATCGTGCTTCGATATTCATATGCACATCTTCTTGTGCAATTGACCACTCAAACTCACCCTTTTCAATTTCAGTTCGAATTGTTTCTAAGCCAGAAATGATTTGGTCACGCTCGTCATCCGTTAAAACATCAACGCTAGCAAGCATTGTCGCGTGAGCAATTGACCCTTGAATGTCTTGTTGAAACATACGTTGGTCAAATTGAACCGATGCGGTGAACTCTTCAACAAAGGCATTTGTAGGTTGAGTCAGGCGAGCTGAGGATAGTTTTTTCTTAGGCGCGGTCATAGTTCAAATCTTAGATTGTCGAAATAAAGGGTGAATTATAACGCGGTTAGTAGAGAATCATGGCAGAAATGATAGAATCCTATTCAGTAGAAAAGCCAAACCACAGAGACACAGAGTACACAGAGACTTTATAAATAATATTTATTCCTCTGTGATCTCTGTGTCTCTGTGGTGAATCGTTTCCCAAATCGGAAAGTTAAATGACAAATAGAATCGTAAAAATCGCAACTCGAAAAAGCCCCTTAGCAATGTGGCAAGCAGAATATGTTCGTGATGAATTAATAAAGCTTCATCCCAGCCTGAAAGTTGAATTAGTTAAGATGAGCACGCAGGGAGATAAAATTCTGGATGTGCCTTTGGCTAAAGTGGGTGGTAAAGGTTTATTTGTTAAAGAATTAGAGCAAGGTATGTTGGCCGGAGATGCTGATATTGCGGTGCATTCGATGAAAGATGTGCCTGTTGAGTTTCCTGAAGGTTTACATTTACCTGTTGTTTGCCCGCGTGAAGATCCTCGTGATGCCTTTGTATCAAATACCTACCAATCATTAGATGATTTACCACAAGGTGCAAAAGTGGGTACGTCGAGCTTGCGTCGTGAATGTCAGTTGCGTACAGATCGCCCTGATCTTGATGTTATTCCCTTACGCGGTAATGTGAACACACGTTTAGCGAAGCTTGATGCAGGTGATTATGATGCAATTATTTTGGCATCAGCAGGTTTAAAGCGTTTGGGTTTTGAAGAGCGGATTCGCTCGGCATTGTCACCTGAACAAAGCTTACCTGCTATTGGTCAGGGTGCGGTTGGGATTGAAACTCGCATTGATGATGATGAGATTAATGCTTTAATTGCGCCATTAAGTTGCCCTGATACGTGGATTACGGTAAGTGCCGAACGAGCATTAAATAAACGTCTTGCTGGCGGTTGTCAGGTGCCTATTGCGGGTTATGCATTATTGGACAATGGTGAGATCTGGCTACGAGGCTTAGTGGGGCGTCCTGATGGAACTGAGATGTTACGTGCAGAAGTGAGTGGCAAAGCAGAAGATGCAGAAGCTTTAGGTATTGCCTTGGCTGAAGATCTCTTAGCTCAAGGTGCTGACAAGATTTTAGCCGATGTTTATGGTGGCTAATATGCCTTTAAATAGGCTTAAAGTGCTGGTCACGCGACCTGAGCAGCAAGCCAAGAATCTCTGTGAGATGATCGCTGCATCTGGCGGGCAGTCTATTGCTTTTCCAGTGATTGAGATTGTGCCAATAGATAAACAAAAGTGGCCTGAATTCGCTCTAGCCAAACAAGATATGATTATTTTTGTCAGTCGTAATGCGGTGGCACACTTTATTAATGTTATTAAACAGGCCATTCCCGAGCAGGTACAGTTAGTGTCAGTGGGCGCAGGTTCAGCAGCAAGTATGCGTGAGCATGGCTTGCGAGTGGATATTCAACCTAATCAGTCTATTGGTAGTGAAGGCCTTCTTCTTATGCCTGAGTTTGATGATATGGCGGGAAAGAATGTATTAATAATTCGTGGCAAAGGTGGACGAGAATTGTTAGCTGATACTTTGGTACAGCGAGGTGCTGTAGTTCGTTATCTTGAGGTTTATGAACGGACATTGCCGAACCCTTCCTTATTATTGCGAGAGCAAGCGCTGACAGCAGAGTGTATTGTGTGCACAAGTGTGGAAGGTGTTAAGAATTTAACTAAATTACTACAAAAAGGCTTGAAAACATTGCTGGATAAGCCGATGCTTGTCGTAAGTGAGAGAATTAAAGTGGTTGCAGAGTCATTAGGGTTTCAGCGTATTATTGTTACCACTAATGTCAGTGATGAAGCTACATTAGAACAGTTGATCAAATTGGAAAGATAACAATGGAAAATAAAACGACACAACAGGATGTAACAAGCGATATTGTTGAAGACGCTGAAGTGATTAGTGTTGGAGCAAGTGGCGCAAAACCTAAAACGCTATATATTTGGATTGCAGTGCTGATTTTATTATGTTTGCAGGCGGGATCATTTTGGTTGTGGATGCAGCAAAAATCGCAAAATGAAACGTTGAACCAACAGCTTTCATCGGCGACGAACTCATTTTCAGAGGTATCTAACCTTGGAGCCTCTTTGCAAAGTACAGATGCAAACATGCAAAAAATCCTGAGTGAGTTAGATACAAAACAAGATCTACTCGCTGTAAACCTTAAAGAGTTAAGCGATAGCCAACAAGTTACTCGCGGTGACGTTGAGCAATATTGGGCGTTGGCTGAAGTTGAATATTTGATTAATGTGGCAAATCAACGCGTATTACTAGCTAAAGATATTGCAGGTGCAAGTGATGCTCTTGAAATGGCAGATGATCGAATTGAAGCATTGTCAGATTATCGTTTACACCCTTTACGAGCATTATTGGCTGATGAGCAGTTAGCACTCTCTTCAGTTGTGAACATAGATGTCGATGGCATGGCATTACAGCTACAAAGTGCCTTAGATAGCGTTGATAGCCTGCAAGTATTGATGGCTCCACCTGTTGTTGAAGATGAAGAGGTGTTACTGGCTTCTGATGATTGGCAGGGCGCATTAGACAAGGCTTGGACTGAAGTTAAATCGCTGGTGGTTATTCGTCATCAACAAGATGGTGCTGCCGCTGCTTTAGTGCCTGAGCAACGTTATTTTTTATATCAGAATTTGAGATTGAAGTTAGAAACGGCACGATTCGCTTTATTAAGTGGTGAATCATCTACGTTTGAAGCAAGCTTAAATTCATCAGCGCAATGGTTAGAGCAATATTTTACGGGTGAAGAAAGCCTTGCAACGCTTGCTTTGATAACAGAATTACAAGCAACAGGCACTGAAATTAGCCTGCCTGATATCTCTGCATCATTAGCATGGATAAAAGGATTTGAACGATGAAATCCTTAATTATTATCTCACTTGCACTTGTCTTGGGTGCGGGTTTAATTTGGGCTGCTGATTTTGAACCTGGTTTTGTCTTGCTTCAATATGGAAGTTGGAGTTTGGAAACATCATTAATCATCTTCACAATTGGTTTTTTAATTTTATTAGTGTCGAGCTATATTGCCTTGAGAAGTACAGTGCTTATAAAACAAGCACCGAAAAGGCTGGCGGCATGGAATGTGTCTCAACAGCATAAAAGAGCTGGACGAGCGCTTACTCGCGGCTTGATTACACTAGAGGAAGGTCGATGGACTGAGGCTGAACGTTTATTGGTTCGCCACGCTTCAAATAGTGAAACGCCTTTATTGCATTATTTGGCTGCGGCACGAGCAGCTCAAAAACAAAACAAATCTGAACGACGTGATAATTACCTTCGACTCGCCCATGAAACGACTGAAGGTGCCGATGTGGCTGTTGGTGTTGTTCAGGCAGAATTACAACTTGCTACGGGTCAAAAAGAACAGGCTCTAGCCACCTTGCAACATTTACGTGAAGTTTCGCCAAAACATCCCTATGTCTTACAGTTACTGCAAGAGCTATATTCTGATATGAATCAATGGCAAAGCGTACAAGATGTATTGCCAGATCTGCGAAAACGTCATGTGCTTGCAGCTTCAGATGTTAAAGCCCTATCTAATGATGCAGCAGCAGGTCAATTGCAGACAGCGATTGCTAAGCAAGATTGGACATTACTGGATTCCGTTTGGCAGCAACTTCCAAATAAAGCCCGCCAAACAGAAGTATTACTTAGCCCTTATATTTCGGGATTGATTCAGCAAGGTGAAGAACGACAAGCTTCTACATTAATTGAAGGTTTTTTGCGTAAGCAATGGAGTGACCTGCTTGTGTATCAATATGGCATTATCCTGCATGGTAATGATCTGATGACACGTTTGGCAACGGCCGAGAAATGGTTAAAATCTAGAGAGGATAATCCTTGGTTATTATTAACATTAGGTCGGCTTTCTCAGGCAAATAAGTTGTGGGCAAAATCTGAAGAATACCTACGTTCAAGCATTGACCACGGACCTAGAGGAGAGACCTATCAGGTTTTAGCAGAAGTTTTGGCATCTGATAATAAGACTGAAGAAATGGCCGATATGTATAAAGAAGGTTTAGCTGTTATGCTCAAGCAAGAACAATTTCCTATTTGAACAATAAGAGTTATATAAGTAAATAAATATGAGCGGAGCAAGCACTCACTATCTTTTTGATATTCTGGCATTATTACTGGCGACAGTTATTATTGTGCCCTTCTTTCATGCTATTCGATTGGGTGCGATTTTAGGGTACCTAACTGCTGGTATTGTTCTCGGACCTTGGGGTTTGGGCATTATTACTGAAGTTGATGAAATTCGTCATCTAGCAGAATTTGGTGTCATATTCCTTCTTTTTATCCTCGGAATCGAGCTAAAACCTGACAAGTTATTGCAAATGTGGAAAATGGTGGCTGGATTAGGTTTGGGTCAGCTACTCATCACTGCAGCTATTCTTTTTGTAATCTCAATAGCCTGTGGGGTGCCTCAAGATGCGGCTCTCGTGATTAGTTTTGGTCTTGCTTTATCTTCAACGGCATTTTGTTTGAAGTTGCTCTCTGAACGTGGCGGTATATCCACGGTGATGGGGCGAATGTCTTTTTCGATCTTATTATTACAAGATTTAGCGGTGGTTCCACTATTAGCGCTTGTTTCCTTACTAGCAGGGAATGAGAGCGGGGCTGGTGGGACGG
>Ga0209494_1000704_pt1 | contig 14921 bp, 14 predicted proteins | sample EN1Hudseemescosm_FD_184628 | JGI IMG/M metagenome (GOLD analysis project Ga0209494, IMG submission 184628) | Methane-oxidizing microbial communities from mesocosms in the Hudson Canyon - EN1B Hudson Canyon (SPAdes) (version 2) | ecosystem: Environmental > Aquatic > Marine > Cold seeps | place... | reverse complement strand
GTAGTTATGCCATCGCCGGTGCTTCTGAAGCAAAAAAGAATAATAAGAAAGGCGGGTTTGCTAAGGCTATTTTAAGAGGGAGTTGGGCTTTTTTTAATGCTTATTTTATACGGCTGGGATTTCTTGATGGTGAGATGGGTTTTATTGCGGCCCTTACGAAGGGAGAAGGAACCTATTATCGTTATCTAATGTTGACATATGGAAAAAAAGAATGAAGATATTACATACAGAATGGTCAGATGGCTGGGGTGGGCAGGAGATACGTATTATTGCTGAAATGGAGGCTTTTCGAGCACGCGGATATGAGATGCAACTTGCGGCAAGGGCCAATAGCTGTATTATCAGGGAGGCTATCGCACGTGAATTTCAACATCATATTATTGAATTTGGTTTTGCTGGAAATCCAAAAATAGTTCTTCAAATGAGTCAGCTTATACGAAATAGTGCAGCAGACATTATTCACACTCATAGTTCTAAAGATAGTTGGACTGGTGGGATTGCGGGTAACCTTGTAGGTATACCAGTGGTACGAAGTCGCCACCTCTCTTCGCATATTAAACGTAAATTTACTAACGCATGGGTTTATCGTAAATTCCCTGCTGCAATTATTGCAAGTGGCCAGCATATTACTAATCAGTTGGTAGATGATATTGGGTGCAACCCGGCGCAGGTTTTTTCAGTTCCTGCAGGTGCTGATGAGTGTCGATTTCAACCCAGTAAGGAGAATCGTAGCGCAGTGCGCGCTGAACTTGGGATTCCTGAGCATGCCCCTGTTGTTGGTATGGTAGCGGTTCTGCGAAGTTGGAAAGGACACCATATTCTAATAGAGGCAGTGCATGACTTGATTCAAGATAGTCCTGATCTTCATTTGGTTGTTGTTGGCGATGGTCCTTGCAAGGAGCAACTCCATCAATTAGCTGAAAACTTAAACATAACTGAACAGATACATTTTATAGGCCATCGGCCAGATGTTGAGCGCTATTTTCCAGCCTTTGATATTCATATCCTACCCTCTATTAAAAATGAAGCAACATCACAGGTCGTTCCTCAAGCAATGTTATGTAGTGTGGCCAATATTGTTTCAAATGCAGGTGGACTTACTGAAGTTATTAAGGATGGATTCAATGGCTTAGTTGTTGCGGCAGATGATGTGCCAGCTCTCCGCATAGCAATAAATCAGTTGCTCTTAGATGCTACACTAAGAGAACGTCTGGCAAAAGCTGGCCACAAGGATGCTTTACAACGATTTACCTTTACAACTCAGATTGATGCAACTGAGGCTGTTTACAAAAAATTACTTCATCGTTAATTTGTGTAGTAGGTGCCCCCGCTCAATGTATGCCTGAGAGAAAACTACGTTGCTTGTAAAACCTAAAGGTGTTTTCAGGCTAAAAGAAGCTATTAAGTTATTATTAACGGATAAAATATGGTTGCTCAGGCTCAGTTATTTGGACATGAGAATTTTCTTTAGAAACTATGCTGGATGAAATGAAAGAGTTGTTTAATCGATTTGTAGAGGTCAAAAAAAATGCCTGATGGTTTTAGGATTAATGATTTTGATCTCGGGTCTGCCGTGTTTTTTCTTTCTGAAAATAGTTCTTTTTTAACTTTGTTCGCAGTAGGCGCTATAACTCTAGGGTTTAAAAAAGTTTGGAGTATACGATGTAAACAAAAGAAGGATAAAAAACACAGTGAGGGGGTAGTTGTTTATAAGAAATTACTATCCTATCTTTGGCCTAATCGCGGTTTGTTTTTGATTAGTATTTTAGGCTTTTTGGTTTATTCAAGTACTCAGCCACTTTTTGCAAAATTAATTCAGATAATTATTGATGCACTTCAGTCTTCTGACCGTGAAAATATTACGTGGCTACCGTTATGGTTTAGCGGGTTAATAGTAATTAGAGGGATAGCTGCATTTATTGGGAATTATTTTCTTGCTAGAGTTAGTGCAAATATTGTTCATACCCTACGATGCCAAGTATTTAATCAATATTCTGTTTTGCCAACCGCCTATTTTGATGAAAATAATAGCGGTTATATGATGTCTCGTATTACTCATAATGTAGGGGAGGTAACCGGCGCTGCAACAGATGCGATTCGTACCTTTGTGAGAGAGGGTTTGACCGCTATTGGTTTGCTGGCATATTTGTTTTATGTTAACTGGCAATTGACATCGATATTTTTATTTATTGCGCCTTTAATTGCATGGCTAGTTAGTATTGTTAGTAAGCGTATGCGAATGTTAAGCCGAAGGATTCAGGATTCAATGGGCGAGATGACTCATGTTGTTTCAGAGTTAGTACAAGGACACCGAATAGTTAAAAGTTTTGTAGGGGGAGACTATGAGCGAAAACGTTTTTCGAAGTGTAGTTCGTATACTAGGAATCAATCATTAAAGTTTGCAGTAACGCAGTCGTTACATAATCCTGTGATGCAAATCATAATTGCAGTTGCATTATCGGTAATTATGTATTTAGCATTGGAAATCATGAAGGACAATAGCGCGGGTGAGTTTGTATCTTATTTAACAGCAGCTTTTATTTTACCAAGACCAATTCGCTCATTGGTTGATGCTAATGCTAGTGCGCAACGAGGCATTGCTGCTTCGATTCCATTGTTTGATATTTTAGCCCAGCCTAAAGAAGAAAATAAGGGGGAATTTACTCAAGATGATTGGAAGGGGCATGTTGAATTTAAGCAGGTTTCTTTTGCTTATAAAGAAGGTGAGAAGGTATTAACTGATATTAGTTTTATTGCCGAACCAGGTCAAACGGTTGCCTTGATTGGAAAATCAGGTAGTGGGAAGAGCACATTAGTTAATTTAATCACACGTTTTTATGATCAGTATTCGGGTGAGATTTTAGTGGATGGGGTTGAGGTAAGTCGTTATAAGTTAGAACATCTGCGTGACCATATTGCTTTAGTGACTCAGAATACGACATTGTTCAATGATACGATTAAAAATAATATAGCTTATGGTTCTTTAAATGACTCTTCAGAAGAGCAAGTGGATCATGCGGCTAGAAATGCCTATGCGATGGAATTTATTAAGAAGTTACCCGATGGCTTGAACACAGAGATTGGGGAGCAAGGTCTTAGGCTTTCCGGTGGGCAGCGTCAGCGACTGGCTATTGCAAGAGCTTTTTTAAAAAACGCACCTGTTTTAATTCTGGATGAAGCGACTTCGGCATTAGATACTAACTCGGAAAAATTGGTACAAAAAGCCCTTAATGAATTGACAGGGGAAAGAACGACTATTGTGATAGCCCATCGTCTATCAACTATACAGAATGCAGATGTTATCTTAGTGATGGATCAGGGTCAAATTGTAGAGCAGGGTAATCACCAAGAATTAATCGTCAAAAATGGAGTGTATACGCAATTACATGCGATGAATTTTGAACAGCACTGATTTTATGAAAGAGCCTATGGCTAAAGTGGCTATTGTTTTAAGGAAATATAATGCCTTTGGCGGTTATGAAAGGCAGGCAATCATATTGGCAAGAGAGTTAATAAAGGCGGGTCATAAAGTAACAATTTTTACACATTATTGGCCAAAAGATGATGTGGAATTTGAGGTTCGGAAAGTGCCATGTTTTAGCTTTTCATCTTGGTTGACTACGATTAGTTTTGCTTTCTTCTTAGACCGAATTCTGCAAAAGGAACGAGTAAATTACGATAAAGTTATTTCGTTTGATCGTGTGTTTTCTACGGATATTTACCGCGCTGGCAATGCTTGTCATCGTGCATGGTTAAATTTTCGTATTAGTCATGGTTCGTTGAAAGATCGCCTTTCAGTTTTTCTAAACCCCTTACATTGGGTAATAAATTTCCTAGAAAAAAAGTTATTTGCCGATGTAGAGAAAAATGAGGGTTTAATTATTGTTTTATCAGAACAGGGACAGTCTCAAATACAGGCGTATTATCCGGTTAGTTCCGATCGTTTTATCGTTATACCGCCGATAATAGATTGTCAGCGGTTTGAGGGGCAACAATTCAATCTTTCTTTTCGAAATGAAATGCGGTCAAAGTGGGAAGTAGAAGATAAGACAGTTCTGTTGCATGTGGGATCAGGGTTTAAGATTAAAGGCCTAGGCGCAACGGTTAGAGCCTTGGCGCATTTAAGAAAAACACATCCTGAAGTTGTTTTATTTGTAGTGGGTAAAGATAAAAGAGGGGAAGCTTTATGTCAATCTCTTGCTGACAAAGTAGGTGTCTTAGATTATGTGTATTTTGTTGGTGCACAAAAGGATGTCGGACGTTTTTTTGCTTTAGCCGATGTGTTTGTTCTGCCGTCTCTATTCGAAACATTTGGAGCAGTTGTAATTGAAGCTTTAAGTTTTGGTTTGCCTGTTGTTGTCGGAGAGAGGGCGGGTGCATCATCAATGATTAAAAACCCTGAAATAGGAGAGATTGTCTCTAGCCCGGCTACAGAACAAGATTTATTTATGGCATTAGAGTCACAGCTGAAGTTTTTGGCAGAAAATAAGGAGCGAAATCAAACATTAGAGAAAAGACAAGGTGTTGTAAGGTCATGTGCGCGGGATGTTATTGTTGGAAGTTATTTAGAATTAGTGTAATAGGAATAGGTATAATAAAAACATTCAACATTAAGTGTTTATCAGTAGGGAAACATAATCATCCTTGGGATTTCTGCGTATTACCACGACAGTGCAGCGGCTTTGGTTGTTGATGGGGATATTATTGCCGCCGCTCAGGAAGAACGTTTCACGTGTAAAAAACATGACCCTAGCTTTCCTGAAAATGCGATCGCTTATTGTCTTCACGAAGCCGGTGTTGAATTAGCGGTTGTGGATTATGTGGTTTTTTACGATAAGCCTCTTGTTAAATTCAACCGTCTTCTGGAGACTTATTTGGCCTATGCACCCAGCGGTTTTAAATCGTTTATTGCAGCGATGCCTATTTGGTTTAAAAAAAATCTTTTTCTTAAACGTACGCTAAAGAAAGAATTGATGGCACTCAGTTATTTAGAGGAAAAACAGCTACCGGCACTGCTTTTTATCGAACATCATCAGGCTCATGCCGCTTCGGCTTTTTATCCCAGTCCTATTGAGAAGGCCATTGTTCTTTGTTTGGATGAACGGGAGATGTATTATGACCAATGTCATTTTACTGAGCCCGGAAGTCGCCTCGTTGCGAATGAAATTTTTAATGTAATACTTAATATTCCATGAAAGATATAGGGCCACCGTTAATAACAGTAATTGTTGCAGCATACAATTATTTGAATTCTCTGCAACTATGTCTTTTATCTTTAGAGCGACAAAGTTTTAAAGATTTCGAGGTCATTATTGGAGATGATGGCTCAAAAGTTGATTTGGTTGATTGGCTAACACATTACAAAAAACATAAAGCAGGTTTTCCTATTGATCATCTATGGCAAGAGGATAAAGGTTTTAGGAAGTGTAAATTATTAAATAGGTCTATTTTAAGGAGTAAAGGGTCTTATTTGGTTTTTATTGATGCTGATTGTGTTTTAGAAAAAGATTTTTTATTAACGCATTGGAATTATAGGCAGGAAGGGGATTTTTTGGGTGGTCGACGTACAATGATTAGTCAGTCTCTTGCTGAAACTATTACGGCTAAAGAAATTGAGTCAGGATTTTTTGATGGGTGTTCATTTTGGGGGTTGAAAAAAGGATTGGACGGAAAAATAAAATACTATGAGGAGTCATTCGGTTTTTTTAGGTGGTTAAGAGGCGAGACAAAATTTAGTCTACTCGGATCTAATTTTTCAATTCATCGCAAAGACATTTTGAAGGTTAATGGGTTTGATGAAGATTATGAAAGTCGAGGGGGCGGTGAGGATACAGATATCGCCTACAGATTGAATTTGGTTGGATTAAAAATGAGGTCGGTGCGTTATCTTGCTGTTCAGCATCATCTAGGACACCCAACGGGTGAGAGTAAAAAGTACTCTGCAGAGCTCTTTAATGAGAAAATAAAAAATTTAGATTCTATTGAGGATGCTAAAAATATTAATTCACTAATTAGAGTGGAGTATGAAGGCTAAAAAGCGTGTTATTTTTCTCAAAAGTATATTTCCAAATACAGCGTCACAATTTTATGCTAATGCGTTAGCGGAGCTGGATGTTGACTATATTGAAATTCCTTTTAATCCCCATGAAGATCAAAAAATAAGAGAATTTGGCGATGCCGATTTGCTTTTATTAGTCGATTGTGGGCTACCTGTTAAATTTCCGGGAATAGAAGACTTTAGTGGACCAACAGCTTATGTGAGCATTGATTCTTGTCATAAATTAGCTATCCATCAAAAATATATTATAGAAAATAATTTTGATTTTGTATGGGTAGCTCAAAAGCACATTGTTTCTGAATTAGGTGAGAATGCACAGTGGTTGCCTTTGGCGGCTGACCCTGGAGCGCATGTATTTAGGCCAAGTCTGATTAGTGCTAATAAACCATTGTCATCTTTTTTCAGAAAAGGTTATTTTGATGTAGGAATGTGCGGAGCCCCTTATAAACACCGAAGAGCAATGAAGCAGAGATGTAAGCAAGCGGGGTTTAGTACTAATTTTCATTTTAGGAAAAAGTTTGGCGCAGAAGTGACGACGGAAATGGCTAAGTGTACGGTTGCATTAAATGTAAGTGCTGGTTACACAGGGCAGAAAGGAAAAGATTTAAATATGCGTGTTTTTGAGACAATGGCAAATGGTCTTTGTATGCTGTTAACCGATAAATACGATGGGCTTGGATATGAAGATCTTTTTGAAGAGGATGAGCATTATGTCTCGTATGCATCAGTCGAGGAGATGCTTGATAAGTTGCGTTTTTATATCGGCCGACCAGAGGCGGCAATAAAGATAGCACAAGAAGCTCAGAGGTTGGTTTTATGTGAGCATACCTATGAGGATCGTTGTAAAAAGATTCTAGCGGCTATATGAAATCAGATAAAAACTCTATGATAAATTTTGTTAGGGAAACGGGTTATGCCAATTACCCTGATTTAAGTAATGTTTTTAGTTTTATAAAAAGTTATTAGCTTGAGGGCTTCGATGCATGAATAAAAAACCATTAGATTATGATTTTGACAGGCTATATTCTGAGGATTACACATTAGGGCAGTTAAAAAAGTTTTTATTAAGGAATATTGAGTCTAATGATATTTGTCACTGGCATGAGAGAAATACATTTTTTATAGATGAATTGATTGGTAAGCTTGATTTGTCAGAGGATTCGCATTATCTTGATTTGGGTTGTAATATTGGTACTTTTGCAATTGAATTTTCTGCTCGGGGTAAGGCGGCTACTGGGGTGGATTTGAGTCAGGATGCTATAAGAACAGCAGAGTTGATGGCAAGTTATTTGCAACTGCAGCGCTCACCTACTTTTGTTCATGGTGATATATCTGATGCTTCTGTTTTTTCTGAAAATTCATTCGATGTAATTATTGCTCAAGATATTTTGGAACATTTACATGATGATGTTTTAAAAAAGACTTTGGAAAATTGTTTCACCTGGTTGAAGCCGGGTGGCTATTTTGTTTATCAGACGCACCCAACTAAATATGATTATTTGTTTCATTCAAGAGGTTGGAAGTCTTTAGTTAGATTATTGCCGTTGGTCCCGTCTTTAATTCATGGTGAACGAAAATTTAAAAGAGCGGTTGAGCGATATCATAACTATATTATTAACCCAGTAAGTAAATTTTTAACAGGACAAACAAGGGAGCAAAAGATTGAGCATGATGCTCATTGTAATCTTTTGACGGCTTCTGAGGTGGTTACTAAAGTTGAAGATTCTGGAATGGTTTCTTTGTTTGTAAAAACAGAAAATATGTATAAGAGTGACCGTGATAAGAAACGTGCTATATTTTTTGCTAACAGAGAGTATTTTCACCGTAATATTTACGGTATTGCATGGAAGCCAATAATTTAGTTTTCCAGCATTCTTTGATGATTTTTGTTTCTTACAGGGTTTGTAGAGAATGAAGCGGGCATGTAAACAAACTGGGTTTAGTACTATTTTCATTTTAGACGAAAGTTTGGTGCAGAAGTGATAACGGAAATGGCTAAGTGTGCTGTTGTATTGAATGTACGTGCTGGTTACGGTGGGCAGAAAGGAAAAGATCTAAATATGCGTATTTTTGAGGTAATGGCAAATAGTCTTCATATCCAAGCTCAGAGGTTGTCTTTATGTGACCATGTCTATGAGAACTGCTGTAAAAAGATTCTAGAGGCCATATGAAAATGCATGAAAGCTCTATGATTGATTTTGTTAGAGAGACTGGTTACGGCGACTATCCCAATTTAAGTAATGTGAAGAAGGTGCTTGTAATTCATCTTCGCCATATTGGCGATGTTATTCTTTCCGAGCCTGTCGCGCGTGTTTTGCACGAACAACTTAACCCAGATAAAATTGACTTTCTAGTCAACGAAGGAACAGAGGTGCTATTAGAGAGTCATCCTCATATCACTAATTTGCATGTGATAAAGCGATCTAGATTTACCCATGGATTAAAGGAGCGTATAAGTGAAGAAATAAGAATCTTTCGACTACTTAAAAAAGGCGGTTATGACCTAGTCATAGGTCTTAACCCAGGCTCAAGAGTAGAACGCTGTGTTAGATTTACAAAAGCCCCTTATAGGGTAGGCCCTAAAAAAAGGAAGGTGAAGGGTGCCTATATTATAAAGTCTAAATGTGTTTATAACTTTGAGGTTAGTCATGCAGGAACGAGAAGACACTATGTTGATAGGCACCTTGATACATTAAGGAGGGTTGGTCTTAATGTTGGTGATTCAATTAGAAGTCCTGATATCTTTGAGGACCAAGACGTTTCCTTGCAAGTAAAAGGGTTGCTTTCGTTAAACTTTATTAAAAATAACACGCCTTACATTGTCATTCATCCTGCATCAAGATGGCTTTTTAAATGTTTGCCACCCTTTAAAATTGCAGAAATAATTAATAGTGTTTACTTTAGGTTTGAGGTTCCAATTATTATTACAGCGGGACCTGATGCCATGGAACTTGACTATATACAGCGTGTAAAGAGGTGGCTTAATGTCAAGGTATTAGATTTTTCTGGGAAGTTAACCTTGATTCAATTGGCTGAATTAATTAGAGGGGCAGATTTTGTGATATCTGTTGATACAGCAGCATTACATATTGCAGAGGGTGTTCAGACGCCTGTTGCAGCTTTATTTGGTCCTACTTTTGATCAGGATTGGGGGCCTAGAAGTTCTAATTCTAGGGTTTTTGCTTCACACAGTCATGCTTGCCGTCCTTGTGGTTTGGATGGTTGTGGCGGGGGGAAGGTTAGTGAGTGTTTATCTGGTATAAATGTTAATGAGGTGTTGGAGTTTATGAGTGCTTATCTTCAGAAGAATTAAATAATGTTTTTACATTTAATATGGGTGGTAATAACAGTGAAAAAAGTCTGGGCTAGGAGCAGTAGGATATTGTTGAATCTTGGAATGCTATAGGGGTTTTTTAACTATGAAAATTCTGTTTACAATTTTCACCCCACCTTATGCGCAAGGCTATTTGGCCCATGGTGGTGGGGGTCTTTCGGTTGAAGAGAAGTTCTTGCATTATAAGGATTGGTTTGGTGTGCTCCGTTCAGCATTAGCCGTATCGCATGAGGTTAAACTTATTTCTTTAACTAAAGAGCCAGATGTTTTATCTATTTGGCATGACGGGTATGAGTCGATTTTTTTTCCAGTTTTAGACGCTAAAGTTTCTGTTGTCGATGGAAGATGGGATCTCGATGCGCAAGGTGTTACAGAATGGGTGGGTGCATTTTATCCCGATGTTATCCATATCATTGGTTCAGGACAGAAACTTTCACTAGAAATTTTACAGTCTTCATATGCGAGTAGGTGTGTACTTTGGGAAAGAACGAAATTTAAACCAGAAAGCCATTTGCAATGGGATGAGTTGCGTTTATGTAAACGTTATATATTGTCAACGGTTGAGCAGCAATTGGAGGCTGGACAATACTTAGCAACAGAAAAATTATTAAGTTTTCCTATGGGGGTTAATGTTGATTTGTTTTGTCCTAATTCAAGTGTAAAAGATATTGATGTTTTTTCTGTGGGCAGATTTTGGAGTACAGGTAAGCGGTTAGATATTGTTTTTAATTTAGTAAAGCGAAATCAGTTGTCTTGGTTTATAGCCGGTAGTGTTATCAAGGGATGGCCTTATAGATGGTGGGAAGATCTTTTGTTTTTTAGTGGCCCAAGAAGGTTGTTAAAATTAAGAAGGATTAAGAAGGCATTATTTTACCCCTTTACATCAGGTTTTTTCTCTAATGATAAATTACCCTCTTTATATAATAGAGCTAAAGTTTTTGTGCACCCTTCTAAGGAAGAGGGTGCTTCGAGGGCGGTTAACGAAGCGTTGGCTTGTGGGATACCTGTTGTGGTACATAAGGATGGAGCGCCATATATTAAGTCTGAATTTGGCGTGGTTTGTGAAAGTGATCAAGAGTTTGAGGGGGCGGTTATTAGTTTATTAAGAGATGATAAGCGCCGCGAGGAAATGGGTAGGAAAGGCAGGGAATGGATCATGAAAAATCATTCTGCTAAAAAACTACTTGATACGGTGAATATTCTTAATGCTGATATAATTGCAGATAGATGATGGTTCCTTGGGTTTTCATTTTATGAGTCCATAATCGTGCGGTAGCAAAAACTGATTCTATAGGATTGGTTGTTCTAATGTGCTGCCATGTCTCTGCCGGATAATCATAAAAAACCAGTATTTTTGATTTGTTTTTTTCAAAGCAAACCCAACTACTGGTTGCTAAATGGATTTGAGTTTATAATAAACGTTTGCGCTTAGCAATTGGATGAATTTCACTCCGTCAGTTACTGAATATAGCTTAACTCCCGTTATTAATGGGGGATTACAGTTGGACGTTATAAAAAAGGATGATAAATGAGTAAGTCGGTACTAATTACGGGGATTACTGGACAGGATGGAGCGTATCTTGCTCAACTATTGTTACAAAAGAATTATAAAGTTTATGCAATGATAGCTCGCAGGGGCTCGGATACGCTTTGGCGCTTACGTGAATTAGAAGTGCTAGAAGATATCCATTTTGTTGATGGGGATATGCTGGATACGTCTTCATTAATTCGTGCCTTACAGTTATCAAGGCCCGATGAAGTGTACAATTTAGCAGCACAGAGTTTTGTGGCCATGTCCTGGAATCAACCACTACTAACATCTCAAGTAACAGGGCTAGGTGTTGTTAATCTTCTTGAGGCGATACGTATTGTGAATTCAGAAATAAGATTTTACCAAGCCTCAACTAGTGAAATGTTTGGTTTGGTGCAAGCTCATAGGCAAAGTGAAACTACACCGTTCCATCCTCGGAGTCCATATGGTGTTTCTAAAGTTTTTGGTCATTGGATGACCGTGAATTATCGAGAAAGTTTTAATATGCATGCTAGCAGTGGAATCTTGTTTAATCATGAGTCACCATTGCGTGGGATTGAGTTTGTTACTCGAAAAGTTACAAATGGGGTTGCACGTATTAAAGCGGGACTGGGCAAAGAGTTGAAATTGGGAAATATTGATTCTAAGCGTGATTGGGGTTTTGCTGGTGATTATGTTGATGCCATGTGGCGTATGCTTCAACAGGATTTGCCTGATGATTATGTTATTGCTACTGGAAAAACCACATCAGTCCGTGAAATGTGTCAAATAGCATTTAATTTTGTTGGATTGAATTACGAGGATTATGTTGTTATAGATAAAGAATTGTTTCGACCTGCTGAAGTAGACCTGTTACTAGGAGATCCAGCTAAAGCTAAAGCTAAGTTGGATTGGGAAGCGACAACTAACTTGGAAGAATTAATCAGTATGATGGTTGAATTTGATCAAAAAAGATTGATTGATAAGGGTTTATACTAGTAGACATGTATTAATTACTTTATATAAATAGCAATAAGTGGGCGTATTAGAAATTTTGTGTCAATTCTATAATTTTCAGCATAATGCTGCCAGGAGGATTGATTATGACAACCCCATTTAATTTTAATGAAGCGCTTAAGGCCGTTCAATCAGGCCAATCCATTACGGGAAAATATGGCGTCTTAGCGCCGTTACTAAAGCAACTCACCAAAGTAGTTCTTGAAGCCGAGCTAGACAGTCATATTGCTGATGATGTTGTTCCCAACCGTAGGAATGGAAAATCCCGAAAGAGGCTTAAAACCAGTGAGGGCCGTTTTGACTACGCCTCGAGATCGGGCTAGTACGTTTGAGCCCTAAATCATTAAGAAATATCAAGCTAGCGTTAGCGATGAAATTGAGACGAAGATATTGTTGATGTACGGTCGGGGCTTAAGTTACCGTGATATGGCTGAGTATGTGTATGAGATCTATGGCATCTCAGTTTCTACCACTGCGATTAGTGCGATTGCCGACAAAATCATTGATACCGTCAAGGCCTGACAGTAACGTCCACTCGATTCTCATTATTGTCTCCAAGATAAATAGAGATTGGAATGTGGTGTTTAGCAGACGGTTATAAAGGTTTATTCCTTCTTGTATCTTAATGGTAATAATATTATTGTTTTTCATGGTAGTGTTTCCTTATTGTTGGTGAAGGATCGGCCTGATTTTAACCAACAGGATACACCGTTATCTTTTTTAACTCATACACCAGAAATGACTATAGCTCTGGTTTCTTAAGAAATGAGCAATTGAGTTTGGTGGGTAGGTTTTATGAAGAAAGCATTAATAACAGGTATAACGGGTCAAGATGGTAGTTATCTTGCGGAATTGTTGTTGGCAAAAGGTTATGAGGTTCATGGTATTGTTAGGCGAGTGGCTTTTGAGGATCCGGAGCATAGGTTGTCAAGAATAAGTACTTTTCTTGATAAAGTGGTTCTTCATGGGGCCTCGCTTGAGAGTTACCCCAGTATATTTAATATTTTTGATAAAGTTAAGCCTGATGAGTGTTACCACTTAGCAGCTCAAAGTTTTGTTAGTTATTCTTTTGAAGATGAATTTTCTACAATAAATTCAAATATTAATGGAACTCATTATGTTTTATCAGCAATAAAGGAGAGGGTGCCGGATTGCCGATTTTATTTTGCAGCATCTAGTGAGATGTTTGGTAAAGTTAATGAAGCACCTCAAAATGAGGGAACCCCATTTTATCCTCGGTCAGTGTATGGTATATCGAAAGTTGCTGGTTTTGATTTAACTAGAAATTATAGGGATGCTTATGGAATTCATGCGTCTAGTGGAATTCTTTTTAATCATGAGTCGCCTCGGCGAGGGTTTGAGTTTGTTACTAGAAAAATTTCAAATTCAGTTGCAAAAATAAAACTTGGGTTGTCTGGTGAGTTAAGGCTGGGTAATTTGGAGGCAAAGAGAGATTGGGGCTATGCAAAAGATTATGTTGGAGCAATGTGGCTTATGCTCCAGCAAGAAAACCCTGATGATTATGTTATTTCAACTGGGGAAGCACATACAGTTAAAGAATTTGTGGACGCGGCCTTTTCTTTTGTTGGTCTTGATTGGAAACAATATGTTGTTGTCGATAAGAGGTTTTATAGGGCAGCAGAAGTTTTTGAATTATGTGGTGACTATAGGAAGGCAAAAGAAGTTTTGTCATGGAGACCAGAGTTGAATTTTCATGAAATTGTAGAGATGATGGTCGAAGAAGACTTGAAATTGCTTTTAAATGATAATTCCTAGTTTTCTTGTTTTAAGTTAGGGTTCTAAATTTTTTAAGGATATATTGTTAATGATTCATATTCTTCTTTGTCCTCATGTTCTTGATTATGGGGGGGCTCAATTGGGTGTTTTGCATTGGGCAAAACATTTGGATAAATCAAGGTTCAAAGTAACAATTCTTGCTATGGGTAAGGGTGGGCTGTCCTCACGATTTGAGTCTGTTTTTTCAGTATTTTATGATGATATTGATTATCCAAATATTCTGGAGTTTATCAAAAAGATAAAGCCTGATATTTTGCATGCATGCCCACCAGGCGGAAAATCGATTGAATATATTACTAAGGCGGCAGGTTTAGTGCCTGTTACACAGACGTCTATGTGCCCTAGGGTTGTGGGTAATAAGGGTGATGTTTCTGGTAGCGTGGTTATTTCGGAATATGTTTTATCTTTACAAGAAGATGTGGAGGACGCTGTTTGTATTGACCTTCCATTGGATGTTTCTGGTTATGAAATAAAATATACGAAAGAATATTTTGGGTTACCAGAGAATAAGTTGATCATAGGGTCATTGGGGAATGAGAGGAAAGAAAATGCACATTTTATGAAGATTGCTAGGAATTTTAAAAATAAAGATGTGCATTTTGCAATTAAAACGAATGAAAAATTTAAGTATTTTTTTGGTCGAGATAAGATAACTGTAATTAATAGGTATCTTGATGAGGATGAGAAATTAAGTTTTTTTAATTGCTTGGATGTATTTCTGTACCCAACGTCGAATGAAGCTTATGGTCTAGTCTTTTTGGAGGCTATGTCGCAAAAGGTGCCTATAATTAGTTATGAGGATACAGCTATGCCTGAAGTCATAAGTAAAGGGGGAGTTTTGGCGCCATTGAATGATATTAATAGGTTAATGCTTATACTTGAGGATCTAGTAAAAAGTAAAGATAAAAGAAAAAGATTGGGTCAATTTGGGTATGACTTGTTTCGTAATCGTAATAGCCCAGAGGTTATTGCAAAAAAATATGAGACTTTTTTCAATAATATATTAAGAAAAGGGTAGTTAGTCTCCTAATAGTTCTTAGTGCTGGTCCTGATGCTTTAGAAATGAATTATATAGAAAGAGACCTTTGCACGAAACACAGCAAAACACCTGATTATCAATAGGACTCATCCGGTAAAATGAATGATACCAATTTATCATAAATCACTGTAAATAACATGGCCTGGAAAAACCTCAAACAAAGAAG
>Ga0209494_1000701_pt1 | contig 14951 bp, 15 predicted proteins | sample EN1Hudseemescosm_FD_184628 | JGI IMG/M metagenome (GOLD analysis project Ga0209494, IMG submission 184628) | Methane-oxidizing microbial communities from mesocosms in the Hudson Canyon - EN1B Hudson Canyon (SPAdes) (version 2) | ecosystem: Environmental > Aquatic > Marine > Cold seeps | place... | reverse complement strand
TACTTTCAATCTGAACTCGACTTTTACTAAGTGCTTCGCTTTTTTAGCCATTACTATCATAAAATATATCTATTATCCTTGTTTTTTAACAACTTTTCCTTAACTTAATGGCAGTGTTGCTCTTATTAGGGAGCGAGGTATTGTTTACATAAAAAAGCCCACTCAACGAAAAACGCTGAGCGGGCTTTATAAAGCAAATAAGCGGGGGAGGCTTACATCATGCCGCCCATTCCACCCATACCGCCCATGCCACCCATATCAGGCATAGCAGGTGCAGCACCTGCCTCAGCAGGCGAATCAGCTATCATTACTTCAGTAGTAATCATTAGACCAGCAACAGATGCCGCATTTTGTAATGCAGTGCGTGTTACTTTTGCAGGATCTAAGATTCCCATTTCAATCATGTCGCCGTATTCGCTAGTAGCTGCATTGTAACCGTAGTTACCTGTGCCATTTGCTACTTCGTTGAGTACAACAGAGGCTTCATCCCCTGCGTTAGCAACAATTTGACGTAGAGGAGCTGACATTGCACGACGTAGGATATTTACCCCAACTTTTTGATCGTGGTTTGCACCTTCTAATCCTTCTAAAGCAGCAATAGCACGAACAAGGGCTGTACCACCACCGGCAACAACACCTTCTTCTACTGCAGCGCGTGTTGAATGTAATGCATCTTCAACGCGTGCTTTTTTCTCTTTCATTTCAACTTCAGTCGCTGCACCGACTTTAATGACTGCAACACCGCCTGCTAGTTTAGCAAGACGTTCTTGTAGTTTTTCTTTGTCATAGTCAGAGCTTGCTTCATCTGCTTGTGCACGGATTTGAGAAATACGTGCTTTGATGTTGTCTTCAGAACCAACACCATCAACAATCACAGTGACTTCTTTTGTGATTTGTATTTTCTTCGCAGTACCGAGCTGATCTAGTTCTACTTTTTCTAAAGATAAACCAATTTCTTCAGAAATAACCGTTGCACCGGTTAATACTGCAATATCTTCTAGCATTGCTTTACGACGGTCACCAAAGCCAGGTGCTTTAACAGCAGCCACTTTAACGATACCACGCATATTATTAACCACTAAAGTAGCAAGGGCTTCGCCTTCTACATCTTCAGCAATAATTAATAAAGGACGACCTGCTTTTGCAACAGATTCTAATGTTGGTAGTAAGTCACGGATATTAGATATTTTTTTATCAAACAATAAGATAAAAGGGCTATCTAATTCAATGCTCATGCTATCTTGGTTATTGATGAAGTAAGGTGATAAGTAACCACGATCAAACTGCATCCCTTCAACTACGTCCAATTCGTTGTTTAGGCTTGTACCTTCTTCAACAGTAATAACGCCTTCTTTTCCTACTTTGCCCATTGCTTCTGCAATGATTTCACCTACTGACTCATCAGAGTTAGCAGAGATAGTTCCTACTTGAGCAATGGCTTTGTTATCTGTGCAAGGTGTTGCTGATGCAATAATGGCTTCAACTGCTTTAGTTACTGCTAAATCAATACCACGCTTTAAATCCATTGGATTCATGCCTGCAGCAACTGATTTTAAACCTTCATTAACGATAGATTGTGCTAAAACGGTTGCAGTCGTTGTTCCATCACCGGCAACATCAGAAGTTTGTGAAGCCACTTCTTTAACCATTTGCGCGCCCATATTTTCGAATTTATTTTCTAATTCGATTTCTTTCGCAACGGATACACCATCTTTAGTGATTGTTGGTGCACCAAAGCTTTTATCTAAAACAGCGTTACGTCCTTTAGGACCTAGAGTTGCTTTTACTGCATTTGCTAAAATGTTAACACCGTTTGCCATTAAGCTACGCGCGTCATCACCAAATTGTACGTCTTTTGCTGCCATGTTCGTTAATTCCTAAATAATATGTGTTAATTAAAGGGGGGAGAGGCAAATTAAGCCAAAATGCCCATAATATCTTCTTCGCGCATAACGATAACTTCTTCGCCGTCTACTTTAACTTCAGACCCTGAATATTTACCGAAAAGCACTTTGTCACCCGCTTTTACTTCTAAAGCGCGTACAGTACCGTTATCTAATTGCTTACCATTACCAACAGCTAAAACCACACCTTCGCTTGGTTTTTCAGTTGCAGAACCTGGTAGTACGATACCGCCAGCAGATGTTGTTTCTTCTTCAACACGTTTAACGATCACACGATCATGTAAAGGGCGTATATTCATGTATATCTCCTAACAAGAGTAAAAATAAAAAAGCTTAAAAAATTATTAAGTATTAGCTGGTATAAAATAGTGAATACTTATTACTGTTTGCGCTGTATTCCAACATTTACACACTTATAAATTATGAACGATGACCAACTTCTCCGTTATAGCCGCCAAATTATGTTGCCTCAGGTTGACATTGAGGGACAAGAAAAACTCTTGAACGCACATGTTCTGATTATTGGTGCAGGGGGCTTAGGTTCACCTGCTGCGTTATATCTTGCGGCGGGTGGCGTAGGCTCTCTGACTATTTACGATGACGATGAAGTTGATTTATCTAATTTACAGCGACAAATCACGCATTACACTAGCGATATTGGGACTGATAAGGTCATTTCAACCCAAGCGACCTTAAATAAAATTAACCCTGATATTCAAGTACTAGGGGTTAAACAACGATTGCAGGGTGAGGCATTGGCGATAGAAGTGGCGAAAGCGGATATTGTGTTGGATTGTTCAGATAATTTTACTACCCGTTTTGCCATTAATGCAGCGTGTGTTCAGTATCAAACGCCTTTAGTTTCTGGTGCGGCTATTCGTTTTGAAGGTCAAGTGAGTGTGTTTTCTACTAGCGAAGAGATGCCTTGTTATAACTGTTTATATACGGAAATCGGTGAAGAATTACAAAATTGTGCAACGAATGGCGTTATATCACCCTTAACAGGCATTATAGGCAGTATTCAGGCCATGGAGGCTATGAAGTTAATTATGGGTATTGGAGAAAGTTTGGCGGGGCGCTTGTTATTACTTGATGGCTTGACGATGCAATGGAATGAAATGCGTTTGCGCAAGAATAGCCATTGCCCCACTTGCCAGTAAAAAGGAAAGCAGGGAAAGCCCCAGCTTTCCTTGATGATGGTTTATTTTTTCTTGGCGATATTTTTAATCGCGTTAATACCTTGCTCTGCTAAATCCAAAACCAAGGATTCATTATCTCCGTGTGGCTCGGTATCACCAAAAGGTTCGCCGTCTTTTACGGTATACATATAAATAAAGTAGCCGAGAGGCGCGAAGGCCAATGCGGCTGCAATTAACATCACTATAAATAATCCAGTAACACCCATAGTTGATTCTCCAAAATTATTATTTTACTTTTAAATGGAATTTGCAATATAACGCGAGTCCCTTATTATGACAAGATTATTGTGGTATTGGAGCAGCGTACCGGTATTGCCAAAATAAAAACTTCATCGTATACTGCCGAATAGCTTACTTGATCAAGCTAGTATAATAATTAAAATAATTCCGGAGAATATTATGAAATGGGAAACACCAGCATACACAGACCTACGTTTTGGCTTTGAAGTCACTATGTACATCTACAACCGTTAATAGTACGGTTTAGAAGGAAAGAGGCTCGTAAAGAGCCTTTTTTTTTGTCTATTTTTTTCTCCTTTATTATAGTTAGAGTATAACGATGCAAATAAGAGTATTAGGTTCAGGTGCTGGCGGTGGTTTTCCACAATGGAATTGTAGCTGTCCAAATTGTAAGGCAGTGCGTGCTGGCACGATGAAAGCAACAACACGTAATCAGTCATCTATCGCAGTATCATCAGATGGCGAGCATTGGGTTTTATTTAATGCATCCCCTGATGTCCGCGCACAATTAGAAAGTTTTCCTGAGATTCATCCGAAAAATAAAGTACGTGGAACAGGGATTGAAGCGATTGTGATTATTGATTCACAAATTGACCATGCGACCGGCTTGCTCATTTTGCGTGAAGGCGATCCACTGGATATTTATTGTACTGATATGGTGAAGCAGGATTTAACTACAGGTTTTCCTATTTTTAATATTTTGGAGCATTTTTGTGGGGTGAATGACCATGAAATTCCTTTAAATGGTGATGCGTTTACGATACCGAATATTGATGATCTTGAGTTCACTGCGTTGGCGCTTAAAAGCAAAGCCCCTCCTTATTCTCCCCATCGTAATGATCCGCATGAAGGGGATAATATTGGTATGATTATTCGCCAAATTTCTACGGGAAAAACTACGTTTTATGCGCCAGGTTTAGGAGCTATTGAACCGCATGTAGAAAAAGCGATGATTGAAGCAGATTGCGTGATGGTAGATGGTACTTTTTGGACTGATGATGAATTAGCTTCAGTGGGGCGCCCTTTATTAGCACGAAAAATTGGCCATTTACCACAGTCAGGTGAGGGCGGTATGATTGAATTTTTAGATACCTTAGAGAAACCGCGCAAAGTATTAATTCATATTAATAATACTAATCCGATTCTCAATGAGGAATCGGCTGAACGGGCTATATTGGACGAACATGGTATAGAGGTTTCCTTTGATAACATGACTATCGAGCTATAATAATGACAGAGCAAGCACCTTGGACACGAGAAGAATTTGAAGCTAAATTGCGCGGTATGGAGAATAAATATCATATTCATCATCCGATGCACACCTTGATGAATGAAGGTAAATTAACTAAAAAGCAGCTGCAGGGCTGGGTGGCAAATCGCTTTTATTACCAAATTATGATTCCGATTAAGGATGCGAATATTTTAGCGAATTGTCCTGATAGAGAAACACGCGCTATGTGGACACAGCGAATATTAGACCATGATGGACATCCTGGTGATGAGGGTGGTATTGAAGCATGGGTGCAATTAGGCATGGCAGTGGGCATGACAAGAGAGGAAATTACCTCTTTAGAGCATGTTTTACCTGCGGTGAAATTTGCCGTTGATGCCTATGTGAATTTTGCACGTCGTTCAGAATGGCATGAAGCAGCTAGTTCCTCTTTAACAGAAATGTTTGCGCCTAAAATACATCAGCAACGTCTCAGTAATTGGCCAGAGTTATATCCATGGGTAGACGATGAAGGCTATATTTATTTTCGTAAGCGCTTAACTGAAGCGCGGCGTGATGTAGAGCATGGCTTAGAGATTACTTTAGATTGGTATAAAACTCGTAAGCAGCAAGAACGCATGGTGGAGATATTACAATTTAAATTGGATGTGCTATGGTCGATGGCTGATGCTATGTATATGGCCTATGTGAATGATATGCCTCCGTATTTTAATGTAGAAGAGAAAGCCTAGGCTTTTTATAGCAGAGCAGGTGAGAGTCTGCTCTTTTATTGGTTTAACAGTAATAAACAAGATTATGAGTATTAATCCAGAAAAAATCATTCATTTTTCACCTATGCACCGTTTGCAATGGGAAGAAGCACAGCAGAAAGATGTTATTCTCTACCCTGAAGGGATGGTGGAATTAAATCAAAGTTCAGCTGAAATCTTAAAGATGTGTGATGGCACACGGGCATTAGATGAAATCGTGAGTGATTTAGAAGCGAAATTCAGCACCACGGATTTAAAAAACGACATTATAGCTTTCTTAGAAGTGGCATTAAAAAATGGCTGGATCAAACAAGATTAATATTACCCCACCGCGCTGGTTATTAGCAGAATTAACCTATAAATGCCCCCTACAGTGCCCTTATTGTTCTAATCCGCTTGATTATGCACAGCATAAAGATGAAATTAGCACTGAAGATTGGAAACGGGTATTGTCCGAAGCGCGAAAAATGGGCGCAGTGCAATTAGGTTTTTCAGGCGGTGAACCGTTAACGCGTCCTGATTTAGCTGAATTAGTGCAGCATTCCCGCGGTTTAGGCTATTACACCAACTTAATTACTTCAGGCTATGGTTTAACTGAAGCACGTATTTTAAAGCTGAAAGAGGCTGGCCTAGATCATATTCAAATAAGTATTCAGGCGAGTACGCAAGATTTAAATGACCATATTGCAGGCACGGAATCATTTCAAAGCAAGCAAGAGGTGGCGCGTTTAGTTAAAAAACATGGCTATCCTATGGTGCTTTGTGTAGTGATTCATCGGGAAAATATTCATCAAATGCCCGAAATTTTGGCGATGGCTGAAGAACTAGGGGCGGATTATTTAGAGTTAGCGAATACGCAATATTATGGTTGGGCGCATGCTAATCGAGATTTACTGATGCCTACGAAAGAACAGTATGAGAAAGCCGAAAAGATTGCCCAAGACTTTAAAGAAAAAGTCGCAGACAAAATGAAAATCTATTATGTGATTCCAGATTTTCATGAAGACCGCCCTAAAGCGTGCATGAATGGCTGGGGAACAACCTTTTTAACGGTTGCGCCTGATGGCATGGCGTTGCCTTGTCATTCCGCTCGCGAGCTACCGAATTTAGATTGCCCTAATGTGACAGAATACAGCGTGCCTGAAATTTGGAATGAATCAAAAGCGTTTAATTTCTTTCGTGGTACAGCATGGATGAAAGAGCCCTGTAGCAGCTGTGATGAGAAAGACAAGGATTTTGGTGGCTGTCGTTGTCAGGCGTATTTATTAACAGGGGATATGTACAATACCGATCCTGTTTGTAGTAAATCTCCTGAGAATTCAGTGATACAAGCCGCGATTTCCTCTGCGCGTGAGAGTGCTTTATCAGCGGATGAAAAGCCGTTGGTGTTTAGAAATTCAAAGAACTCTAAGCAGTATTAATCAGGTTTTCACCTTTTAGATCAACAGTAAAATAATCAGCTGAGTTAAAATAATTCTTAGAATCATTACTAGCGGATATACCGTTGCATAGGCAATGGATACTGCAGAAGAAGGGCTAAGAGAATTAGCAAAGGCGAGTGCGGGAGGGTCGGTCATACTTCCCGCAAGTAAGCCGCATAAGGATAGAAAATTAAGCTGGTAGAAAAACCGTGCGACGAAGGCAACCAGTAATAACGGTACTAAAGTAATAAATAAAGCGCAAAACATCCAATAAAAACCATCCCCATCAATTAAGGTACTAATAAAGTGGTCACCTGAATATAGCCCAACACACGCTAAAAATAAGACAATACCCATGTCTTTTAAGATAAGGTTGGAGCTTTTGGGTAAATGCCAAGTCATCATGCCCCAGCTGGGAATTTGGCTTAATAAGATGGCTATAATCAAAGGGCCACCCGCTAAACCGAGTTTAATCGCAGAGGGAATGCCTGGGATATAAAAAGGCCAGCTACCGAGAATAACACCTAAGGTGATACCAATAAAAATAGGAATAATTTGTGGATTATTCAGGGTTTCTATGGAATTACCTAAAACACGGCTAATATTTTCTAAAGCCTCCTTACTACCTGCGACAGAGAGTTCATCACCGAAATGAATACACGTGGCATTCATTGGAACCATTTCTACTTCTGGGCGGTGAATACGAGAAATAACCACCCCATAGAAGGTGCGTAACTCCCCCACACTTTTACCAATTAATTCTTTATTAGTAACAATTAAGCGTTGGCTATGTAAACGATCAGAAAAGCGTGTCAGTTCTGTTTCTGACTCTGTGCCCAGCAGTATTTTTATTTTATTTAGATGATTACGTGTACCGACAAGGCGTATAGCATCGCCCACATAAAACTGAGTTTCATAGCTCACTAAGTTAACTTCATCATGATGCAATATTCGCGTCACAATCACATTCATCGCATCAAAGAAGGGAATTTCAGTCAGCGTGAGACCATTAATATTGGGGTTCTCAATGGTGACATCAATCCAGATAGGGCGTTGGGTATTTTGCTGCTGTTGCTTTTGAAAGATGTTAGCTTCTATCTCTGTATCAATATGGAATACGCGTTGAATGAACAGCATGGATAGAATAATACCGATAATGCCAAATGGATAGGCAACGGCATAACCTAGTCCTGGCATTTTTAAGGTTTCATCGGTTACATTGGGTAGATTACCTAATACTTCTTGAGCGGCTGCTAGGGAAGGCGTATTGGTGGTAGCACCTGAAAATAACCCCGCTGCTACTGCAATATCAATACCCCCAAAATAGCTGATAAAGACGGTGATGACTGCGCCGAGTATAACGATGCTTGCGGCAAGTAAGTTGAGTTGTATGCCGTAACGATAAAAAGAATTTACAAACCCTGGTCCGACTTGAAGGCCAATCGCGTAAACAAATAGAATTAGACCAAATTCACGCAGAAAGTGCATGATAATAGGGTCAATACTAATATGAAAGTGACCAAAAGCGAGACCAGAAAAAAGCACGCCAGCAATGCCTAAGCGTATTTTAAAAAAAGGGATGTGACCTAAGGCAAGACCAATGGCAATAACAAGGCTAATAATTAATAAGGAATGAGAAACAGAGGGTTCTATTACTAATTGGTAGAGCCAAGCCATAATGATATATACCTAGTGATCGGGAGGAGTCTTTGTATTATTGGCTACCGTGTTTTTTAGTACCTTTAGCTTAGCGTCAAAGCGACTTCAATAAAGGACATTTCTTGTAGTTGATACCCCCGTATTTCCATTATACCTTTTACATTCAGGGAAATTATCAGGTAAAGCGCCTCGGGATAGCCTGCTTGTTCTAAATCAGTTTTTGATGGAATCGCAGGGGCAGTGGGGTGTGAGTGGTAAATAGCAAACAGTTGTTGTTTATTATCCCGCATCTCAGCCATTGCGCTAATTTGTTGTTGTGCATCGAGTGTAAATAAAGTGCTAGGCTTATCTGAGCTATTTTTAATGGCATAACTACGCACGGGAATATTATTTTGGCTGCTAATTAATCCGCAGACTTCAACATCGGGTGTTTGTTGGGCGTGATGCAATAGGTTTTGTACGATTTTACGTGGGATGAAGATTTCTTGAGTCAATTTAGGCATAGGGGGATTAAGATTATTTATATTGTGCGTAAGTGATACGGGGTTGGCCTGCTAAATCATGTAAGCAGTGAATATTAGAGTAATGTTGCTCGTTTAGGATAGTGTGAACGGCTATTTGTTGATCATAACCATGCTCTAAAATAAGGTAGGCTTTCGGATTTAGGTAGGCTTGAGCCGCTTGTGCGATATGCATAATATCTTGTAAGCCTTTCTGTGCTGCTATCAGTGCGCTGTCAGGTTCAAAACGAATATCCCCTTGTTGTAAGTGCGGGTCGGCGGCATCAATATAGGGTGGGTTACTGACGATAAAATCAAATTTTTGGTCGGGTATATGGCTAAACCAGTCACTTTGAATAAAATGAATATCAGCCGTGCCATTGAGTTGGGCATTTTTTTTTGCGATAGCTAAAGCGGCTGCACTTTTATCCACAGCGGTAATATGGCTGTGAGGTAATTCGGCGGCTAAAGTGACAGCAATGGCCCCTGAGCCCGTCCCCAAATCTAAAATATGCACAGCTGTATTGGACGTGATTAAGTTTAAGCAGCACTCAATTAAGGTTTCGGTATCAGGACGGGGAATAAGTACATCAGGCGTGGTAATAAATTCCCGTGACCAAAATTCGCGCTTACCTGTTAAATAGGCAACCGGCATACCTTGTAAGCGTTGTTGTAAGGCTGTTTGAAATAAGCTGATTTGTTCCGCTGTTAATTGCTTTTCTGGCCAAGCTCGCAGGTGACTGCGGTCTTTATTCAGTATGTAACTGAGTAAAATTTCTGCATCCAGTTGAGCGGAATCTGACGTGGCTTGTAGTTGCAGTGTCGATTCCGCGAGTAAGCTTTGTATATCGGGCACTGCTTACAGTACTTCGTTTAATTGGCTAAGCTGTTCTGCCTGATGTTCATTAATCAGTGGTTGAATCACATGCTCTAGGCCACCTTGCATAATTTCTTCTAGCTTATACAGGGTTAGATTAATGCGGTGGTCAGTCATTCTACCTTGTGGGTAGTTGTAGGTACGAATACGCTCAGAACGATCACCACTACCGACTTGTAGTTTTCTATTTTCTGAATTTTCTGCGTGTTGTTTATCTTGCTCAGAGGCTAAGAGGCGCGACTGCAGAACAGAAAGTGCTTGGGCTTTATTTTTGTGCTGTGACCGTCCATCTTGACACTCAACGACCATACCCGTGGGTAAATGGGTGACACGAATGGCAGAATCAGTTTTATTGACATGCTGTCCCCCTGCGCCTGATGCGCGAAAGGTATCAATGCGTAAATCACTGGGGTTGATAATAATATTATCTACTTCGGCGGCTTCAGGCATGATCGCAACGGTACAGGCTGAAGTATGTACACGTCCTTGAGATTCGGTTTCAGGCACACGTTGTACTCGATGTGCGCCGGCTTCGAATTTAAGTTTAGAGTAAACATTTTGACCACTAATGCGCAGAATAATCTCTCTAAACCCACCGTGGTCTCCGCGAGATTCACTGGTAGTTTCTATTTTCCAGCCTTGTGTTTCTGCGTAACGGGTGTACATACGGGCTAAATCACCGGAGAAAATAGCGGCTTCATCACCGCCTGTTCCTGCGCGAACTTCTAAATAAATATTACGGTCATCATTAGGATCTTGAGGCAGTAAGAGAATTTGTAGTTCACTCTCTAACTCTGCTTGTGTTGCTTTGGCTTCTTTAATTTCTTCCGCAGCCATTTCCCGCATTTCGTCATCGTCTTCTTCGAGCATTTCTTTTGCAGAGAGGATGCTTGCTTCAGATTCAACATAGCGATTATAGCAATCAACTAAGGGGTTTATTTGTGCATATTCTTGACTGAGTGCACGAAATTGATTCTGATCACTTTGTATTTCAGGTTGTGATAGTAAGACAGCGATTTCGTCGAAACGTTCGCTGATATTTTCTAGTTTGGTTTTTATTGAGGATTTCATGCTTTTTTGGGTAAATTAAATATTTCTTGAGCTGCGGCAATGAGATCGTGCCGCTCATTTTCGCTGGCTTTTCTTAATTGGCTACAGGGCGTGTGAATCAGTTTATTGGTCAGCGTATGTGCTAATTGCTGTAAGGCTTCTTCAGCAGGCGTGCCATTCTGTAGGGAAGAGAGTGCTTTATTTAGGCTTTCTTGTTGTAACTGTAAGGCTTGTTCGCGGTAGTCTACGATAGTGGATTGCACTGTTTGTGCTTTCATCCATGATAAAAAGTGTTCAACGCGTGTGTCGATGATTTCTTCTGCTTGTTCTGCCGCAAGCCGACGAGAATTAAGATTGTCTTCGATGATATTTTGTAAGTCATCTACGGTATATAAATAGATGTCATTGAGCTTGGCTACTTCTGGCTCTATATCACGAGGAACAGCAAGGTCAACCATAAAAATAGGTTTATGCTTGCGTTTTTTTATTGCACTTTCGACTAAACCTTTACCTAAAATAGGCAGTTGGCTTGCTGTGGAAGAAACAATAATATCAGCTTCAGCAATATGCAAAGGAAGTTCTGCTAAGGCGATAGCATAGCCATTAAATTGGCTTGCGAGCGTATGGGCTTTTTCAAAAGTACGGTTAGCAATAATAATCCGTCCGATACCATTTTGATGCAGGTGGCGCGCAGTGAGTTCTATGGTTTCGCCTGCTCCAATCAGTACCGCCGTTTGTTGACCTAGATCATCAAAGATTTGTTTACTAAGTTGTACCGCTGCAAAAGCAACTGATACTGAACTAGAGCCTATTTCGGTATCGGTGCGTACTTTTTTAGCGGTGGAAAAGGTATGCTGAAAGAGTTTATCTAGTTTTTTCCCCAGAGTGCCTGCTTTATTAGCCGTTTGATAGGCAGTTTTTATTTGCCCTAAAATTTGTGGTTCACCCAGTATCATGGATTCTAAACCACTTGCAACCCGAAATAAATGCCGAATAAGGGCGGTGCCAGTATGGATGTAGAGGTAGGGTAAGAATTCTTCTACTTGGATTTTATGGTGTTGAGCAAGCCAGTCAATGATAGATTGCTTGTCATTATCTTGTAGGGTACAGAAGATTTCCGTGCGATTACACGTGGATAAAATGACAGCTTCAGAGACATTTTGTTGTTGTTTTAGGTCACTTATAGCTGCATTTAAACTTTCGGCAGGAAAGGCGATGCGCTCTCTAATAGAGACGGGGGCTGTTGTATAATTAATACCTAAAGCAAGAAGAGTCATTAACAGCTATCTTTTAGTATGAAGTACAAAAGGGCCTTAACAGGTGTAAAATGCGGCGCTAGTAGACGCTATTTTTGTTTTTTAAGGGCTAAGTTGACTATTCTATGTTATTTTTAGCCAGCAGATAAAGGTAATTTAAAGTTGGGTGTGTGCTGCTAAAGTATAAATATGATTTTAGCTCTGTTGTAACTTAATTATGTAAGGACATTTCATTGAAATTTTTAAAGGTAATGACGGTCATTAGTGTGTACTTAATGACTTCTGCTTGTGCTGTTTTAAAAGAAGAGACTGTTGTGCAAGAAGCCCCTGTTTCTCAGTTAGTAGAGAAACTTGATGCGAAGCCTATTAAGACAGTGATTAATCCAGATGTGATGTTTTTATTGTTAGCGGCAGAAGTTGCAGGACAGCGGCAGCAGTATGGTATCGCTTTAGATGGTTATTTGCGTGCAACTACTTTAGTAAAAGATGAGTCTATTATTAAGCGTGCAACGGATATTGCATTATTTATACAGGACGGTAAAAAATTAGAGCAAGCGGTGGCTTCTTGGTTGGAATTAAAGCCACAGGATTTGGAGGTTCATACCTTACAAGCGATTGCTATGATTTTGTTGCAGGATAAGCCGAGCGCAGTCGCTGAATTAAAATTTATTTTAGCGCAGGATCCGAAGCAGTTTGATAAGTCTATGGGGCGCGTAGTTAAAAGTTTAACCCGTAGCGTTCATCGTCGCTTTGCCTACCAAGTCATTGAAGAGTTGCTTCAGGATTACCCAGAGAATGCAGTTTTATATTTTTCTTTGGCCTCTTTAGATTTTTTTAATCACCAGTATGCTCAAGCAGAAAATCATATTGGACAATTTTTGACTGTTCACCCAGATGAATTGAAGGGCTTGTTATTATTGTCGCAAATTTATATTAAGCAAGAAAAATGGAATGATGCGGTGGGGGTGTTAAAAACTGCATTGCAGCAAGAAGATTATGTGCAGGTGAAAGAGCAACTTGGACTATTATTATTAAAACAAAATAAATATGTAGAGGCGAAGGCGGTATTTCAGGCTTTACATGAACAGTTGCCTAAGAATTCTGCAGTGGAATGGCAGTTGGCTTTAGTGTTGCTGCAATTGGGTGAAAATGCTGAGGCGAAAGTGCATTTACTTACTTTGTTTAAACAAGCGCCTTTTAAAAATCAAAGTGCGTATTATTTAGGACGGGTTTCGGCACAAGAATCGAATTTTGATGATGCGATTGCTTGGTTTGATGAGGTGCTTGGAGAATACAAGTATGAGGCGCGAGTAGGTGCTGTTTTAGTCTTAGTTGATGATGGGCAATTAGATTCAGCCTTGCAACGGGTTAAACAAGTCAAAGATGAATATCCAAAGAAGCAAAGTGAACTTAGTTTGATTGAGTCGGATATTTACAGTCGGACGGATTTTTATCAGCAGGCTTTTGATGTGTTAAGCAGTGCATTATTAAATGATGCAGAGAATAAGAAAGTTCTATATGCGCGTGCATTGATTGCAGAAAAACTAGGAAATATTGCTGTTTTAGAAGATGATTTAAAATATATTTTGGAAAGAAATCCAAAGGATGCGGCTGCTTTAAATGCATTAGGCTACACATTAGCAGAGAGAACAGAGCGCTATACAGAAGCAAAGCTATATATAGAAAGAGCATTAGCATTACTCCCTGAAGAGGCTGTGTTTTTGGACAGTTATGGGTGGGTGTTTTTTAAAATGGGACAATATGAACAGGCTTATCAGTATTTACAACAGGCTTATGATCGCGCCCCTCAGGCAGAAATTGCAGGTCATTTAGTAGAGGTACTTATTGCTTTAGAACGTGTGAGTGAGGCAGAGATATTATTAAATAAGAGTTTGGGGCGCTATTTAAAGGATGCCTATTTATTACGCCTAAAACAACAATATTTAGCTGAGTAAGTATGTTGCGGGCTTTATATTTATTAATACTAATCTTTCTATCAGGGTGTGCAAAAGAGCCTACCTTAGATATTACATTTGAGCAGCAAAGTCATAAAACGATTGAATTGAATAGCTGGTTTTTTCGTGGGCGGCTATTAGTTAAGTCAGATGATGTTTTAAGTGCCAATATACAGTGGCAGCATGAAATAGAAAGTGATGTGCTGAGTCTTTATGGTGTTTTAGGTCTTGGTAAAAAGAAAATTTTGCTGAATGATAGAGGGGTCAGTTTAGATGAAGGTAAGGGTTTTCAATATATCTCAGCTAATAGTGATGTGTTTATTGCGCAGCAATTAGGAATCTCTGTACCGGTGAAGGCTTTAACTGCTTGGGTGCTTGGGCAACCTTTAAAGAGTGAAAAATATACTGCAGTACTGAATGGGTTTGAGCAATTAGGTTGGAAGATTATTTATGATCGGTATAAAGAAACGCCGCTGGGATTTATGCCGCACAAATTAAAAGCCAGTAAAGATAAGATGAAATTGACGTTAATTGTAGAGCGTTGGGAAAAATAATGAAGGAAGAAGATATGTCTGAAATGGGATGGGGAGTGCGTTGGTCTGCACCTGCAAAATTGAATCTAATGTTAAATATTACGGGACAAAGAGCTGATGGCTATCATTTGTTGCAGACGGTTTTTCAATTAATTGATATTAGCGATGGTTTGGTTTTTACCGCCTCAGAAGAAGATAAGGTATGGTTAAAAAAACCTATTCCAGGGGTAAAGGAAGAGCAGGATTTAACAGTACGCGCCGCAAATATGTTGAAAGCAGAAACTGGCTATCAGGGAGGAGTATGTATTGATATGGATAAAAAGCTCCCTATGGGCGGAGGCTTGGGTGGAGGGAGTTCTGATGCGGCTACTGTTTTA
>Ga0209494_1000700_pt1 | contig 14971 bp, 16 predicted proteins | sample EN1Hudseemescosm_FD_184628 | JGI IMG/M metagenome (GOLD analysis project Ga0209494, IMG submission 184628) | Methane-oxidizing microbial communities from mesocosms in the Hudson Canyon - EN1B Hudson Canyon (SPAdes) (version 2) | ecosystem: Environmental > Aquatic > Marine > Cold seeps | place... | reverse complement strand
GTCAATTGATTCGTTCGCTTGGTATTATTACTGGTGGGGCAAATAGTCAATGGGTGTTGGCCAAAGAGGAAGGTCTGGATGCTTATATCACGGGAGAAATATCTGAGCATGATTGGCATGAAAGCCAAGAGAGTGGTATCCACATGTTTGCGGGTGGTCACTATGCAACAGAGATATTTGGGGTACAGGCTCTGATGATAAAAACTCAGCAACAATTTGATCTGTCTTGCGTGTTTATCGACAGTGATAACCCAGCTTGAAACTGGATTAAGATCTTTGGCGGAGCGGACGGGACTCGAACCCGCGACCCCCGGCGTGACAGGCCGGTATTCTAACCAACTGAACTACCGCTCCGCAAAGAAGTGCGTATTCTAGGGATGTATGGTTTTTTCGTCAAGTTATTTTATTGAATTCTTCAAAATTAAGTTAAACTATAGTCTTAATTGTTGAGGTATAGAGAGTCTAATTTAAAACCATTATGAAAACAGAACACCATAAAATTACCGTTACCCCCAAAGCTGATGTTTCATCGACCTGGTTAATTCCTGATGAATATCAATCTGTTCTGATTATTGCTCATGGTGCAGGGCATGATATGGATTCTAATTTTATCTCTGAAATACATCAAGGGATTGCTAAGCAAAATATATTGACCGTTAAGTTCAACTTTCCCTATATGGAGCAAGGGCTAAAAGCACCTAATACGCCGCATGTGCTAGAAGAAACCTGGCAGCAAGTTATTAATGTAGTGATTGAGAAAACTGGCGTTAAGCGTAAGCAAATTTTTCTTTCGGGTAAAAGTATGGGGGGGCGCTATGCAACTATCCTAACGTCCAAAGAAGACCTGTATGCGGGTATTATTTTATTTGGATATCCTTTGCATGCACCTGGAAAGCCCGAAAAACCACGTTTTGATCATTTAAAAGTTATCCATGAGCCTATGTTATTTATTCAGGGTACGCGGGATTCTTTATGTCAATTAAATACATTTAAGCCATTGCTTGAACAGTTATCTCCACAGCCTGTGTTACATACTATTGAAGGCGCAGATCATTCCTTCAAGCTGCTTAAACGCATTCAGCGTACAGAACAGTCTGTTTTTGATGAGATTATTCAGGCCAGTGTGGAGTGGATTAAGCAAAAAGCTTAAGCACCACCCTCTTCCCTTATTGCAGCATTGTTCTGGGTTTTTTTAAAATCTGGATTGTTTTTTGCGTGTTTATTAATTTAGTTCAGGTATTTTTAGTGGAAAATTTCACCCCCTACTCTGCTTTGCTAGGAGGCGCTTTAATCGGCCTTAGTGTAACGCTACTTTTATTATTTAATGGTCGGATGGCTGGTATCAGTGGCATTATGAAGGGTTTATTTAATGCGCCACAAGATGAGCGTGTTTGGCGATTTACTTTTCTTTGTGGGTTGATTATTGGTGCCATCATTTTTCAGCAGATAATGCCTGATTTTGTTGTACCCCGTCAGGGTTATCCTTTATGGCTGATGGCCCTGGGGGGTTTCTTTGTGGGCATAGGGACTCGCCTGGGTAATGGTTGTACTAGCGGTCATGGAATATGTGGTATTGCAAACCTGTCTAAACGTTCTATTTTTGCAACCTTGACCTTTATGGGGTTTGGGATGCTGACGGTGTATGTCATTAGGCATGTATTATGAAAAAAATTTTTATAGCACTTTTGAGTGGCATCATTTTTGGGTTGGGGCTTTCTCTTTCACAGATGGTTAATCCTGATAAAGTGATTGCTTTCCTAGATGTTTTTGGTCAGTGGGACCCAAGCCTGGCTTTTGTAATGATCGGAGCGCTACTGGTTAGCTTTATTTCATTTCGACTGGTGCTTAAAAGACCTGAGCCTATTCTGGAGCAAAGTTTTCATCTGTCTGCACGTAAGGATATTGATAAAGCACTGTTAACTGGAGCAGCCATGTTTGGTATTGGTTGGGGAATCAGTGGTTTTTGCCCAGGGCCTGCAATAGCGGGATTAGGGATGGGTAATATAGAGGCCTTGGTGATGGTTGTTTCTATTTATGCGGGTTTCTTTTTTCAAAGATGGCTGGGTAAAATTATTTCTTAAAAACTGTAGAGACCTTGCATGCAACGTCTATTCATGACAGTGCACAGAATTGACTAAAGCGCTTTATTGATACATTCATCATTGATATTGGCGGAACCGAACTTTTTCATGGATAATAGAGGGTTAGTTATTCTTCCATCATCCTAAAAATAATGAAACAAAAGCTGGAAACTCTGCTTCAACACACGGTTGAAAGTCTTAAATCTGAAGGTGTTCTAGATCAGGCATTTGCGCCTCAAATTAATATTGAACGTGTAAAAGATGCTCGTCATGGTGATTTTGCTACTAATTTAGCAATGATGCTGGCAAAGCCAGTAAAAACCAATCCTCGACAATTGGCTGAAAAAATTATCACCTTGCTTCCAGCAGATGCAGCCATTTCTAAAGTAGAAATTGCTGGCCCCGGGTTTATTAATTTCTTTATTGCCGCTGATGCTCAATTTCAGGTGATTAAACAAATCCATACTGCGGGTAAGAGCTATGGTTTAAGCGATGTTGGAAAGGGTAAAAAAGTTCAGGTTGAATTTGTTTCTGCTAATCCGACAGGCCCGTTACATGTAGGCCATGGCAGAGGTGCTGCCTATGGTTCGGCTGTTGCTGATTTACTGCAAGCTGTTGGATTTGATGTTTCTAAAGAATATTATGTCAATGATGCTGGCCGTCAAATGGATATATTGGCAACCAGCATCTGGTTACGCTATCTTGAAGAGTGCGGTGAAGTTGTGGCCTTTCCAAGTAATGGTTATCGTGGCGAATATATCAGGGATATTGCTTTTAATATCCATAAAAATACCGGTAATGATTATCGCAGACCTGCTGAGCTGGTATTAGAAGATATTCCCGCAGATGAACCACTGGGTGGGGATAAAGAACTGCATATTGATGCGCTTATTGAGAGAGCTAAAACCTTATTAGGTGGGTCACTGTATCGAGATTTATTTCAGGCGGGCTTAACGGTTATTCTTGATGATATCAAAGAAGATCTAGAAGAGTTTGGGGTCAGTTATCAGGAGTGGTTTTCAGAACGTAGCCTGATGGAAGACGGTTCAATAAAAGAGATGTTGAAGCGCCTGAAAGAATCTGATTATCTCTATGAAAAAGAAGGTGCGACCTGGTTTGCATCCAGTCGTTTAGGCGATGAAAAAGACCGGGTGGTGATAAGAGAGAATGGCCAGTCAACCTACTTTGCCTCTGATATTGCTTATCACATGAATAAGCTGGATCGTGGCTTTGATCAAATCATTAATATCTGGGGTGCCGACCATCATGGTTACATTCCTAGAGTAAGAGCGGCTATGCAGGCGCTAGGTGCTGATGAGTCTAAGCTTAAAGTGTTGCTGGTTCAATTTGCCATATTGTATCGGGGTAAAGACAAAGTACCTATGTCTACCCGTTCAGGCGAGTTCGTTACCTTACGTCAATTACGTAGTGAAGTAGGGACTGATGCGGCGCGATTTTTCTATGTGATGCGTAAATCAGAGCAGCATATGGACTTTGATTTAAAGCTGGCAACCTCTAAAACCAACGAAAACCCTGTGTTTTACGTGCAATATGCGCATGCAAGAGTCTGCAGTGTATTACGTCAGCTGGATGAAAAAGGCTGGGAAAGAGATTTGATTTTAGGTATGGATAATCTGCATAAACTGACGGAAGAGCATGAGTCAGCCTTAATCACTGCCTTAGCAAAATATTCTGAAGTGCTAGAAAAATCGGCAATACAACATGAACCTCATTTGCTTATCAATTATTTACGTGAATTAGCCACAGCTTTTCATACCTATTACAATGCTCATCAGTTTTTGGTCGATGATGTTGCGGTAAGGAATGCCAGGTTAAATCTTATTTGTGCAGTTAAGCAAGTGCTTGCAAATGGCTTGTCTTTATTAAACATAAACATGCCTGAGTCGATGTAATGCCTCGAGATTATAAAGACAGAGCAGGAAAAGCCAAGAAAAAACCCCAACCACAAACCGCTGTTGTTTGGTGGAAATGGCTATTAATTGCATTGTTAATTGCTCTCTTTGTGGCTTTTTTGGTTTTTCTAAGGAGTTCAAGTCCTGAAACAGAAAAACCAAAAAAACAGCTTGCAACGCTTTCTGTTGCGAAACAAGTAAAAAAAATAGCTAAACCTAAGCATCAAAATAAACAGCCAGAAGAGCCTCGGTTTGATTTTTACACTATTCTGCCAGAAACAGAAATAGAGGTGCCAGATTATGAAATCAATACCCGTAGTCGAGAGGAACGTGTTGGCAAAGCAAAAGCCAGTAAATATATCCTGCAAGCAGGCTCTTTTCGTAATTTTGTTGAGGCGGATAAATTAAGAGCGAGACTGGCTTTAATCGGCATAGAATCAAGAGTTGAGAAAGCAAAAGTAGGCAGTGTTGTCTGGAATAGAGTAAAAATGGGCCCGTATAGTCGTTCTTCCAGTGTATCGCTTATAAAAAAACGGCTAAAGAATAATGGCATTGATGCTATTGTTACCGAAGTAAAAAGCTAAAGAAAAAGGCCTTTCCTGGCTTATACGAGATTAAATCACCACCAATAACAATAAAGATTACTATGTATGAAATAGAGTACGAATTCCGTGAAGAAGATTTGGTTCATTTTAATGAGCTGATGCTAAAAAACGATCTAGAGCTCCAAAAAAATATCCGTAAACATAAAATGATAGTACCAGGTGTCATGTTGCTCATAGGTATGTTTTATTATGTTTATTATGCCGATATGATGACCACAGCCTATATTTCACTACTGGCTGTTGGTTGGGGGATATTTTCACCTTATGCAATGAAAATGGATATGCGCAGACAGTTTTTAGATCGCTATACGGAAAAAGAAAAGCTCGATATGTTCGGAAGACATACCTTAAAAATAGAGCAAGACCATCTGGCAGAGAAATCACCAGGTGGAAAACACAAAACAGCATGGAAAGATATGTTACGTGTAGATTATCTTGATAAATATGTGCATATCTATATTGATTTAAATTCTGCGATTATTATTCCAGTTGAAGCCGTGAAAAAGGGTGATCTGGAAAAATTTGCAGAACAGGCAGAGAGTATGATCGAGCGTTTAAGTAATTAATTGATCCTGATCGGTTGTTTTAATCTATTAGGAAAAATAACTAGGAAGGACGCAGAGTACGCGAAGTTAAAAGATCTAATCTTTGCCGTGAACTTCGTGTCTTTCGTGGTTTAAGCTTTATCCTTTAAGCAATGGGATTATCTATAGGGTAACTACTCAGCGTATTTAGAGGTTGAGCGCACAGGATATTGATTTATAAGGATGCGTAAATACGTCCATGTAAGCTCTGCTGCAACGTCCTGTTGCAGAAGCCTTATAAATCAACACCCTGTACCCACAGACAATATACGCTGAGTAGTTACTTATATAATAGGGAAGGAGCCTTTTCCAATAATACTGAAAGTAGCATTGGAAAAGGCTCCTTGCCTTTGTGTTTAGCGCTACGCTGATATTTTGTTTTATCTTTAAAAACCTGAGTTTTGTTAAATTGAAAAGCGAATTTAGCTACTGTATTTTTAACTAAACTTGTTTCTAATCCCTTTGTTTTCTTTGTTTTTTTCATATAAACACCTTAAATAAATTGGATTAATCACTGTATACCCTTAATATACCTTTTTATTTGAACATAGAATTGTTGTGACTTTCCAGAAAAATTTCGATGTTATTATCATTGGCGGTGGCCATGCAGGCACTGAAGCTGCATTAGCTTCTGCGCGTTGTGGAGTAAAAACATTACTTCTTACCCAAAATATTGATACTTTAGGCCAAATGAGCTGTAACCCTGCCATCGGAGGTATAGGGAAAGGGCATTTGGTTAAAGAAGTGGACGCGCTGGGTGGGGCTATGGCTCAAGCTGCTGATAAAGCAGGGATACAGTTTAGAACCCTAAATTCCAGTAAAGGCCCTGCCGTACGTGCAACCCGTGCTCAGGCAGATCGCAACTTATATAAGCAAGCGATTAGAAGTACTTTAGAAAACCAGCAAAACCTGACTTTATTCCAACAAACGGTTTCTGATTTTATTGTCGAAGGCGATAAAATTATCGGTGTAAAAACCCAGATGGGACTGGATTTTTCAGCCAAAGCAGTGGTACTGACCACGGGTACTTTCTTGGGTGGCCTGATTCATATTGGATTAGAAAATTACAGTGGTGGACGCGCGGGTGAATCCGCATCGATTGCCTTAGCAGATCGTTTGCGTGAGCTTCCTTTTCAGGTTGATCGTTTAAAAACAGGCACGCCGCCACGTCTTGATGGTCGGAGTATAGATTTTAGCAAGCTTGAAACCCAGCATGGTGACGAGATACTGCCTATTTTTTCATTTTTGGGATCCAGAGATCAGCATCCACGCCAAATCCCCTGTTATATCACCCGGACCAATAGCGAAACCCACGATATTATTCGTTCGGGTATGGATAGATCGCCAATGTATACAGGAGTTATCGATGGGGTAGGTCCACGCTACTGTCCTTCAATTGAAGATAAGGTGGTTCGCTTTGCGGATAGGGATTCACATCAAATCTTCGTTGAACCCGAAGGTTTAGATACCCATGAAATATATCCCAATGGTATTTCAACCAGTTTACCTTTTGATATTCAATATCGATTGGTTCAGTCTATGCAGGGCTTTGAAAATGCCGTTATTATTCGTCCTGGTTATGCTATTGAATATGATTATTTCAATCCGATCGATTTAAAGTCATCGCTGGAAACCAAGCATATGAATGCTTTGTTTTTTGCCGGGCAAATTAATGGTACCACGGGGTATGAAGAAGCCGCGGCACAGGGTTTAATTGCAGGGCTAAATGCGGCCAGACAGGTTAAAGGTCTGGAAAGCTGGTGCCCAGAACGGGATGAAGCCTATATCGGGGTGATGATCGATGACTTGATTACTCGCGGTACTCAGGAGCCTTATCGAATGTTTACCAGTCGTGCAGAATATCGCCTGTTATTAAGAGAAGATAATGCCGATTTGCGTTTAACAGAAAAAGGCCGTGAGTTAGGTTTGGTTGATGATGAGCGTTGGCAGGCATTTGAGATCAAACGCGAAGCGATTACTCAATTACAGCAGGACTTAAGTAAGCAATGGGTTAGGGTGGGGACTGAAGCCGCTCAGCAGGCTGAAAGTTTGTGGGGTAAAGAACTTAAAAAAGAAGCCAGTATGCTGGCTTTGTTACACCGACCTGAAGTAGATGTTGATAATTTACTGAGTTTTGCCAATATTGAAAATATAGACGAACAGGTTGCCGGCCAGGTTGCGATACAGGCAAAATATGCGGGTTATATAGACAGGCAGCAAACCGAAATCAATCGGGCTAAACGCTATAACCATCTAAAACTGCCTGTTGATGAAGATTACAGTAAGGTATCGGGTTTATCCAATGAAGTCAGTGAAAAACTAAGGCTGCAAAGACCAGAAACATTGGGTCAGGCATCTCGGATACCCGGGATAACACCTGCTGCAATTTCCTTATTACTCGTTTACTTAAAAAAGAAATCTGCATAATGGAAAATTGCCAAAAGATATTGCAACAAGGTCTGCAACTACTTGATATAGAGTACGATGAAAATCAATTACAGGCCTTGCTTCAGTTCATAAAACTGATAGAGAAATGGAATAAAAGCTATAACTTGACCGCGGTTCGTGAGCGAGATGAAATGGCGCGATTACATATATTAGACAGCTTAACTGTGTTGCCATTTATACACGGTAATCGGGTGGCCGATATCGGTACAGGGGCTGGTTTACCTGGTATTCCATTAGCTATTTTTCTACCTGATGTAGAGTTTGTGTTGGTTGATTCAAATTCAAAAAAGACCCGATTTGTACAGCAGGCTATTTTAGAATTAAAACTAAACAATGTGACTGTGGTACATAGTCGAGTAGAAAATTTTCAGCCAGATAGTTTGTTTTCCAGCGTTATGATGCGGGCATTTGCCAGTTTACAGGATATTATGCAGTTATCTAAGCATTTAATAGGCCCACAAGGCGTGTTATTAGCGATGAAAGGACAGCGGCCAGATGATGAGGAGATTGAAACTTTATCAGTCCCTTATTCCGTTGTGCCATTAAATGTTCCAGGGGTTGAGGCAGAAAGATGTTTGATTCGAATAGAAGGAGTGGTTAATCATGGGTAAAGTTATTGCCGTTACCAATCAAAAAGGTGGTGTAGGTAAAACAACAACCAGTGTTAACCTGGCTGCTTCTTTAGCTGCGGCAAATCGCAGGGTGTTGCTGATAGATCTGGATCCTCAAGGTAATGCCGCTATGGGTTGCGGGGTTGATAAAGATGAGGTTGAGTATTCCAGTTGTGAATTGTTACTAGAGGAAGTGCCGGTTTCTGAGATTATTGTTAAAAATGAAGAAGTGGGTTTTGATATTATTCCTGGGAATTCAGATTTAACAGCCGCAGAAGTGCATTTGATGAGTGCAAAAAATAGAGAGCGGAAACTTGCCGATGCTTTATTACAAGTTAAACCTGAATATGACTATATATTGATTGATTGTCCACCGTCATTAAATATGTTGACCTTAAATGCCATGGTGGCGGCTGATAGTGTGTTGATTCCTATGCAGTGCGAATATTATGCACTGGAAGGCTTGTCAGCATTAATGGCGACCTTAAAAAACATTAGAGAAACTGTAAACCCCGGTTTGTATCTTGAAGGTATTTTACGCACCATGTTCGACAACAGAAGTCGTTTAACTAAAGATGTTTCTGAGCAATTACTGGAATATTTTCAGGATAAAGTTTTTAGAACCTGTATCCCCAGAAATGTGCGTCTGGCAGAAGCGCCAAGTCATGGCCTGCCGATCATTCAGTATGATAAAAAATCCCGAGGTGCAGTTGCCTATATTGCAATGGCAGGCGAAATGATTAGAAAAGAAGAGAAAAAATAGCATGGCGTCAAAAAAACGAGGGTTAGGTCGAGGGCTGAATGCGCTTTTAGGTGAGGTAACGCCAACTGAAAAAGAAAAACCCCAAGACTTACATACTTTACCCATTGAGTTCTTACAGCGGGGAAAGTATCAGCCAAGAAAGGATATGAATCCTGAAGCACTACAGGAGCTGGCAGATTCTATCAAAGCGCAAGGTGTTATTCAGCCTATTGTGGTTCGTCTCATCGCTGAACAGCGCTATGAAATTATTGCTGGGGAACGTCGCTGGCGAGCAGCTCAATTAGCAGCATTACAGGAAATTCCTGTGGTGATAAGAGATATTGATGATCGAGCCGCCATGGCTGTGGCATTAATTGAAAATATCCAGCGTGAAGACTTAAATGTATTAGAAGAGTCAGAAGCCTTAAAGCGTCTGGTTGATGAGTTCGATATGACCCATCAGCAAGCAGCTGATGCGGTTGGTAAATCAAGAGCAATGGTGTCAAATTTATTGCGCTTACTTGAGCTACCTAATGAAGTTAAATCTTTGTTGGCTAAAGGCTTGATAGAAATGGGGCATGCCAGAGCTTTGTTAACGCTAGAAACCCAGAAACAAATTGAGATTGCTAATAAAGTTGTAAAGCAGGGCTTAACTGTCAGGGCAGCAGAGGCCTTGGTTAAAGAGGCAGGGATAGACAAAAACAGTGAACCTAAGCAACAGGATACTGACACTCTGCGTTTACAAGAGCATTTAACTGAAAAAACCGGAGCCAAAGTTGTGATTAACCATCAAAAAAGTGGCAGAGGTAAATTAGTTTTTAGTTATACCAGTCTGGAAGAATTAGAAGGGATTATTGGACGGATAAATTAACTTGAGTCTTAAAGCCAGGGAATGAAACAAAATAGAAGTCGCTAGAAGGTTTTTTTCAAAATAAGCTTAGATTCTACTCATAAGTCAGGATGAATAGCTGACTTTGTTGTTAATGACTAAAAGCGAGCAGTAAGCAGGCATAATGGATCTGGATAATATTTTTTAAATATTACTCGGCATATCGCAATGAAAAGCAAGGGAATTATCTTAGGCACTAAGTGGGTGTAGTTTTTTTCTTACATTATTACATTGACTTATTTAATTATTTGGCCTATTTTTATACGAAATATAAGTAAATCAATTTAAACAAACACTGCATTAATCGATGACATTTCTAAGCACATATGAATTTACTGAAGAGGAGAACTCACATTTTCTTCGGCACGCCTTGCAGTTTTTAAACGGGCATAAAATTTTTCCGACTCCAATTAATTATACGGTGAGTTATGACTATGTGAGTGGCAGTAATAAGGGTTTGATTGTAGCAATTGATTTATTAGCTAAACAGAAAGTTAAAATCAATAATGACATTGCCTTTAAACTGTATAAGAAATACATTTGTGATAGCTCTTTTGAGACATTCGATAAAATTAATCAGGATTTAGAATCCTTGATTAATGAAACGCGTGATACTGTGGCTGCAACGAGCCAAAAAGCATCTGATGCAGGAGATGTGTTTGAAGAACAGGCGGTTTCTATTGCCTCTGTCAATAATGCCAGCGATTTAAAAAAGGTCATTTCTAAGATAGCTAAAGAAACTAATGAGATGGCTGAAGTGAGTAAGTCATTAAAGTCAGACCTAGATGCGGCAAATGAAGAGATGGATCAGCTGCGGGCCGAATTAGTCAAGGTTAGAGAGTCAGCAGCAACAGATGCATTAACAGGTCTTTTGAATAGAGGTACATTTGATAAGAAATTAGATGATTTATTAGAAGCTAAAGTCTTTACTAAAGCCTGTCTCGCAATGCTGGATCTTGATCATTTTAAACAGGTGAATGATACGCATGGGCATGTTGTCGGTGATAATGTTTTAAAATACACGGCTAAATTGTTAAAAAAATATACGGAGTCTCAACATCATGTTGCTCGGTATGGCGGAGAAGAGCTTGCGATCATTATGCCTGATACTTCACTTAAAAAAGCCTCAGAAATAGCCGAAAAAATTAGAGTATCATTGGCTGGCAGTCGATTAAAAAAGAAAAATAGTAGTGAATCTATAGGTCAAATTACCGTGTCCATCGGTATTTCTGAATTAAAACCAGATGACACCGCGGAAAACTTTATAGTACGTGCTGATAATGCATTATATAAAGCCAAAGAAACCGGTCGTAATAAGGTTGTTGTCGAAGCCGTTAATTAATAGCCACTGTTATTGCTGCACAGTTTGATGCTTAGGAAGATGAAAAAACAATCATCCAATCTTGCTGGTCTTTTTGTCCGTCTTCAGCGAGCAATCAACAGTTACGTAGCTTGCTATGCGCCTGTTGCTCCCCCACTGAATACAAACAAAAATCCTGCCCAAATATCGGACAATTATTTCTTTCCAGCTCGCTTATATCGCTATTAAACTGACCGCTTTGCAGTTCTTGTAAAGTATCAATCTAGATGAAAATTTTATATGCGCCTGTTTTCAGGTAAAATTGTCTCTTTTGCCTGCTTGCTATGCTTTCTTTAATCAAATTCAGTCAACTCTGTATCAACAGCATTAATGCAGTTAATGAATGGATAGGTAAAACTATTTCATGGTTAACTTTATTTATGGTGCTTGCGACATTTCTTATTGTTGTGTTTCGTTATGTTTTTGATATGGGCTGGATTGCAATGCAGGAATCTGTTTCCTATATGCATGCCATCGTGTTTATGCTAGGTACCGCTTACACTTTAAAACATAATGCGCATGTGCGAGTGGATATTATTTATCAGCGTTGCAGTGCTAAAACGCAAGCCTGGATAGATTGTATAGGCACGGTGTTATTACTGATGCCGGTGACGGGCTTTATTATCTGGAGTAGCTGGGAATATGTGGCTGACTCCTGGTCTATTCAGGAAGGCTCCAGAAACTCGGGGGGCTTACCTGGTGTTTATCTGTTAAAAACATCCATTTTGTTGATGGCTGCTTTATTGATATTGCAGAGTATTTCTCTTTTTTTACAAAATCTGCTTATAGCTCTGGGTTTAAATGAGAAGGAATCTTTAAATGGATAGTTATCTCGCTTTATGGATGTTTGCTGCTGTATTTCTGGTGCTATTGACGGGATTTCCTGTTGCCTTTGCTTTAAGTGGAACAGCATTAGCATTCGCAACTATCGGGATACAATTTGAGCTATTTGATACGGCCTTTTTAAACGCCCTGCCCAATCGCTTATTTGGCATCATGAATAATCAGACCTTGCTAGCAGTCCCCTTATTTGTGTTTATGGGAGTGATGCTGGAACGTGCACGCATTGCAGAAGATTTGCTGGAAGCGATGGCTGAGTTATTCGGCTCATTAAGAGGCGGTTTAGGGATTGCTGTAACTCTGGTGGGTATGTTAATGGCGGCAAGTACAGGAATTGTAGGGGCAACTGTAGTCACCATGGGCTTGTTATCCTTACCAACCATGTTACGCAATGGTTATGACCCCGCGATTGCCTGTGGGACGATTTGTGCATCAGGCACATTAGGACAAATTATCCCCCCTTCTATCGTGCTGGTTTTATTGGGTGATGTTATTTCTTCAGCCTATCAACAGGCGCAGCTGGATATGGGGATATTCTCACCTGAAACGGTTTCAGTGGGTGATTTGTTTGCAGGTGCATTATTACCTGGCCTAGGTCTGGTGCTGATGTATTTGCTCTATATTCTAATAACCGCCTGGCTAGCACCTGAGTCTATGCCTGCCCCAGAAAAAGTGAGCAGGGAAAAGGGATTTTATCTACGCATACTAAAAAGTATGGCGGCACCTTTAGCGCTGATCTTTTCAGTCTTGGGTTCAATTATGGGCGGTTTGGCCACACCGACAGAAGCCGCTGCAGTGGGGGCAACAGGCGCAATTGTTTTAGCTTTTATAAAAAATCGATTGTCTTTGAATAATCTGCAACAGGTTATGCAAAATACCACTCGGGTTACCAGTATGGTATTTATGATTTTGATTGGTGCGGCTTTATTTTCTCTAGTCTTTCGTGGTTTTGAAGGCGATGAGTTAATTATCGAGTTATTGTCCGATTTACCTGGCGGACAATTTGGCGCCATGTTTTTTGTTATGCTGGTCATGTTTTTACTTGGCTTTGTGTTAGATTTTATTGAAATTACTTTTGTTGTGGTGCCTATCGTTGGGCCAATTTTATTGGCGATGGGAATAGACCCTGTCTGGCTGGGAATAATGATTGCCATTAATTTACAAACCTCGTTCTTAACTCCACCCTTTGGCTTTGCGTTATTTTATCTACGAGGTGTTGCCCCGAAAGAAATCACCACCGGACAAATTTATAAAGGTGTGATGCCTTTTATTGCCATTCAATTGATGATGCTGGCAATTTTAGCTTTTTGGCCTGAATTGGCGACCTGGCTACCCTCAGTTATTTACTCAGATATTTGATATAGCAAATGAAAAAACTATTGTTGTTATTTATTTTAGCTCTGCAAGCATGCGGACAAGTCGGTCCTCTTTATCACCCTGATGAAAAGGCGCCCATTTATGTACCCGAAGAAGAATCATAAGAATGGATTATTTTAGTTATAAAGAAAACCAGCTGTTTGCTGAAGATGTTGCGATAGAAGATATTGTTGAGCAATATGGCTCCCCTTGTTACATTTATTCACGAGCAACCTTTGAACGACATTGGAATGCTTTTGATCAGGCCTTTGGCAATCACCCGCATTTAATTTGCTATGCGGTTAAAGCCAATTCAAATATTGCTATCCTTAATTTATTGGCGCGATTAGGATCTGGCTTTGATATTGTTTCTTTGGGTGAATTAGAAAGAGTATTGGCGGCAGGTGGAGATCCGAAAAAAGTCGTATTTTCGGGAGTAGGCAAGCGTGAAGATGAAATAACAGCAGCGCTTAAAATAGGCATACGCTGTTTTAATATAGAAGTCAGTGGTGAATTAGACCGCATTAATCAGCTGGCGGCGGAGCAGGGCGTGGTCGCAGCTGTTTCATTCAGGGTTAACCCCAATGTCGATGCTAAAACACACCCTTATATTTCTACGGGTCTAAAAGAGAATAAGTTTGGCATTGATATAGAGCAAGCCTTAGTTGAATATCGCCGTGCAGCGAAAATGGATAATATTAAGGTGATAGGGATAGATTGTCATATTGGTTCGCAACTAACCGAGACCAGGCCTTTTTTAGACGCTTTAGATAAAGTGATTGATCTTGTTAATACCTTAAAGAATGATGGCATAGAGTTGCATCATTTGGATTTAGGTGGTGGCTTGGGTATCTGTTACAAAGACGAGCAACCGCCCTCACCTGCTGATTATGTCTCGGCTATATTGGAACGCTTGGGGGATAACCCATATGAAATTGCATTAGAGCCAGGCCGGGCGATTGCTGGCAATGCGGGGATTTTAGTCACTCGGGTAGAATATTTAAAACCGACTGAGCATAAAAACTTTGCCATCGTTGATGCAGCCATGAATGACCTGGTTCGTCCTTCATTATATAGTGCCTGGCAAGAAATAGTCCCCGTTGATGAAAATACTACTTGTGATGAAAAAAACTGGGATATAGTGGGACCTGTATGTGAAACAGGTGATTTCTTAGGTAAAGACCGCGCATTGAAGCTGTCTCAAGGTGATTTGTTGGCGATACGTTCATCTGGAGCCTATGGTTTTACCATGAGTTCAAATTACAACTCCAGACCAAAAGTAGCGGAAATCATGGTTGATGGTACTGATACCCATTTGATCAGGGAAAGAGAGAGTATTCCTCAGCTTTGGCAGGGTGAAAAGTTATTACCCTAGCTTTGTTCGATAAATTAATGTCAACTGATAGGAAGTGAGGCTTTAGCCTCGCTTGTTTCTGCGGGACTAAAGTCCCACTTCCTTAAAATAATAATATGATTAAATTTACAAAAATGCATGGCCTAGGCAATGACTTTGTTGTTATCGACGCTATCGCGCAAGACATT
>Ga0209494_1000699_pt1 | contig 14987 bp, 7 predicted proteins | sample EN1Hudseemescosm_FD_184628 | JGI IMG/M metagenome (GOLD analysis project Ga0209494, IMG submission 184628) | Methane-oxidizing microbial communities from mesocosms in the Hudson Canyon - EN1B Hudson Canyon (SPAdes) (version 2) | ecosystem: Environmental > Aquatic > Marine > Cold seeps | place... | reverse complement strand
ATGCTAGTGGTGGCCGTCAGGTTTCTGTATTGATGCAACCTATCGATGTTAGTGAATTTTCTGGAACCAGATTAACCGAGATCATTAAAGAATCTATATACTGGTTATTACGTCAAGTCTACAATCAAAATGGTAATGACCTTAGCGGTTTATGGTCCGAATTAGATAAGTCTGACCAGATTGATATCGAGCTTGCAAGAACATTAATTCTCGATAATATACCCTTCTACTTAAAGCAGCTTGGTGCACTTAAAAATGATGAACTGGATTCTCATTTAAAGGACTATGACACTCTTCGTAAACAGGTTGCAGAGTTTAAGAACAGCACGACTCAGGATGAATATAAAGGGCGTAAAGAATATCTTCTTCAAGATTTACAAGAATTTATTGAAAACAGTGCAAGTGCCAGTGCTGACATTCTTGAAGCAATCAGAACTAAAATCAAGGATTATCAATATCTGGAATGGGGTATTCCGTTTGAAATATTTCAAAATGCAGATGATGCATTACTCCAACTGGAGTTGATAGAAGCCTTTCCATACACCCCTGAGCATAATGATTATGACCTTCTACCTGCTGCACGTTGCAAGTTTGTTGTTAATATCCAAGAAGCTCAGATTACCTTCATGCACTGGGGAAGGGCAATCAATCAGGTTGGCAGTTCTGATTTCCCAAGTGATGCGTATGGATTTGATAATGATCTTGAAAATATGGTTATTCTCGCGGCTTCTGATAAAGGTGAAAACGTAACCGGTAAATTTGGTTTGGGTTTTAAGAGTGTCCTGCTTGTTTCTGATCGTCCTGAGTTGGTTAGCGGTCGTCTAAGAACCCAAATAGTCGGAGGTATTCTACCGACCGTTTGGAAGGGAGGAGATGCTATTCACCAAATGTTAAGACTTAATATGCCAGACCATAGGTGGCTTGGGACAGCTATAAATCTTCCATTAAGGGAGGGTTGTGAGTATGACTTTATTGAAAAGTTTATTACAAGAGCCGGAATGCTTCTTGCATTTTCAAGAAAAATAAACCAGATAGAAATCCAACAAGCCGAAAATACTAAAGATATATTTAACTGGCGTCCTGAAAGGCTGTGTGGAATTGACAAAATATCGACAGGATGTATTCAGGTGTCTAAAAGGGAAAGGATACGAGTTGTTAAATTCGATCTGGACGAAGGCTCATTATTATTACCTGTCGATCCTGAAGGGTTTAAAGAGTTACCAGACTCGATGCCTAATATTTGGGTAACTGCACCAATCACTGAAAGTACAAAGCTAGGTTTTGGCATTAATGCTATGTTTGAAATAGATGCCGGAAGATCTAGATTGGCTGCTAACTCCAAATTCAACCAAGGACTTGGTGAAAAGTTGGGCCGTAAATTTAAGTTATTACTATTAGAAATGTTGAATTCTGATTGGGGTACTCGTAGATCTCAATTGTCGTTATCAAAAGACTTGAGCCAATATCATTTTGTTTTGTCATTATGGAATACTTTACTGAGTAAGTTTTGTTACATTGATAAAGAGTCTGAAGTCAGACTTATTGCAGGTGAGCTTTTATCCACGGGACTGGGAAGTTTGTCACGTAATAATAAAATTGTACCTAATGGATTACCAGAGTCATTTGGTAGCCTTCTGAGCTGGCCTGAAATAAGAACAGTATTAAAAGGTAGCCTTGAATGCCCTAGAATATTATCAGCTTTGTGTGAAACAGAATGTTTTAATACCGCCCTTGATACGAAAACTGCGGTTACTAGTGAGATTTCGACTTGGTTGAGGATCTTGGTTCCTGATTATGCATCAGCAACTGATCAATGGATTAGTCTTGATTTAAATTCCTTACTTGAAAAAACAGGAACATTACAAAAGAGGATTTCACTCGCAGACAGTAAAATATTAGGGCAAGTCCTTAATCAGGATGCAGCTGCCTTAATACGTGAGTTTGGTCAGGAAGCTAGTAATGATTTTGAACGAGCAGTTACACAATTGGCAGAACTAAGTTTTATGGCTGATGATGGTTCATGGGTAAAAGCAAGAAACCTGATTACAAATAAAAAAGATGATGATGAAAAACTTAGGTGGGGTTTCTCTCCAGCATCATTTCGTCTATCCGAAAAATACAGTGGTACAGGTCTTGATTTCTTTTTCTTGTGCCGTCCTAAGCTGGATGTTCCTTCTGAAAAACTGACAGAATGGATTTTTCAGGTAGAAACCGAAAAGCATAAATTAGCAGCATTGGTTTATATTCTTAAAGGTGATTTATCCCGAGAAGTAAGGGATAAAGTGTTAGAAAAAGGCAAAGAAGGTAGTTGGTTAGCTGAAATTGATGAAAATTCACAGCTAATATCTAATTGGAGTTCTGACGAGAAGGCAGAGCTTGTTTATACCAGGCTTAAGTCATCTCAAGAAACCAAAAAGGTTTACCAAAATTACCAAGTTGATGACATAGATGATACAGAACCATTAAATGCAGGTGTAGTATTAGATAAAATTTATCTATGGTGGCAAGAAAATCAGACGGTTGAGTTGAAAAAATATGAAGAGTCTTTTTATCCTGTAGAAATAGTAATGGATTTTTCAGAAGATGATCTTGGAAATATCAATCGTATATCTTGGTTTACGTTATTTGTAATAGCCCATTTCCATACAATGGGGCGAACCAAAATTGAACAACATAAAGGTTTTATTGATCATTGTTATAAGCAAGGGTGGTGGCAATTGTTTGCTGAGAAAAATCCAGATCAGATTTCTGATCAGTGGATACAGATCCTTAAAGATTTTTTTGGTAGGCAGATTGATAAGCAGGTTTATGAGACTTGGATGAACCGCTTTGCTGTTTTTTACAAGCTTTCGAGATATCTTGATGATTACGTAGAACTCGTACAGGGTCTTGAGTTGCATCAGCATGAGTTTTTACTTGATAAAGCCCTAGCACCGCAGAGTGATTCATCACAGCAAGGTGGTGGTATTAGTGCACCTGCTCTTACAAATACGCTCGGTATCTTAGGCTCATCTCTTGTGATTAGGGAGATATTAAGAAAAGGTATTGTTGATAATGTTAACTTGCATGAACATGCTTATGTCCCATATAAGAAGGTTCGTGCTTTATTATCAGACCTAGGGTGTGAAGAAATAAATTATGAAATTAATAAATCAATGTCATCGGAAATATGCAAGTTCTTGAAAGAAAATATGGATGATGACAAATATACATTCAACGGTAGTTACGACATTCCTTTACGAATAGTAGGTGATTCATGGGATCTTCAAATGAAATTATTAGGCAGAGAGTTGTTGTTGCCAGAAGACAGCTACTAAAATGAACGACCTAAAATTAAACCCTGAAGATCAAGTGGAACATGTTCGTTTTGGCCTTGGTGTGGTCGAGTTCCCGAAAAACGAAACGGTCATCGTTCGTTTTGAGCATGGTCTTGAAGAGTGTACATTTACCTCATTGATTAAAGTGGTCAACCTATCTGATGCGATTAATACACAGGAAGTGCATTCGCTAATGAAGGTGGTTACCCGTGCTCAGTCCTTGGCTATTCAATCTGTAAATGATTCATGGGGGGTGTTTTCCCGATCTAGGATATCTCTGTTGCCCCATCAGTTATGGGTCTGTAATCAGGTTCTCAAACAATGGCCAGCACGTTATCTTGTTGCTGATGATGTGGGGCTAGGAAAAACTATCGAAGCTGGACTTATTCTTTGGCCCTTATTATCAAAAAAGTTGGTTAAACGGGTATTGGTAATTTGTCCTGCTTCATTAGTTGAACAGTGGCAATTTCGTATGCGTGAAATGTTTGACATCCGTTTTTCCCGTTATACAACAGAAGCCGATACAGCAAGAAGTGACTTTTGGAATACACATATCCAAGTGGTAGCGTCTTTACCAACTATTCGTGAAGATAGAAATGGTCGCCATAATCGGATGCTTGAAGCAGAGCCATGGGATTTATTGATTGTTGATGAAGCCCATCATTTAAACGCCTATGAAAATGGAGAGTCAACGCAAGGTTATCAGCTTGTCAATTTGTTGATGAAAAATGAGAAAGTCCAGTCTTCAATTTTTTTTACCGGAACACCTCATCGAGGTAAGTCATGGGGTTTTTGGGCCATGTTGCACCTTCTTCGACCAGATCTCTTTAACCCAAAGTTTTCAGATCAAGAGCAGTTAATTCATTTGAAAGAGGTCATGATAAGAAATAATAAAGCCCTGGTAACCGATATGCAGGGTAATAAATTATTCAAACCGGTTAAGGTGTTTTCTGAAGTGTTTGTCTACAACGAAGAAGAAGAACATTTCTATGCATTGATGACAGATTTTATTGAAGAGGGAAAGGCCTACGCAACCTCTCTAACGGCCAATGGCCAAGCTCGTGTCATGTTGGTACTTATTGCCATGCAAAAACTAGCATCAAGCTCAGTAGCCGCAATTTCAAAAGCATTAAAAGGTCGCCTTGAGCGACTAACATCAGCCCAAGGTCAATTAAGAGAAAAATTGGCTTTATCTGATAATTACTCAGGCTTATTGATGGATGAAGCAGAAAAACACGAGAATATGCTTGCTGAGGCCAGAGTTGCTCTGATGGAAGAAGAAATCCCAAATCTTGAAGCCTTGGTAGATGCAGCAGATAAGGTTCTCCAAGAAACAAAGATTTCCAAAATAATGGAGATTTTAGACAACCAGTTTAAAGATCAGTCGGTATTATTTTTTACAGAATATAAGGCAACTCAAGCATCCCTGATGACAGCCTTGATGAAAAAATATGGGCAAGAAACAGTAAGTTTTATTAATGGTGATGAATGCTTGAATGATCTTGAATTGCCTGATGGTCGTTTTATTAAAAATGCCGTAAATCGGGCCGATGTCGCCGACTTTTTTAATGCTGGGAAAATCCGTTTTCTAATATCAACTGAGGCAGGAGGCGAAGGTATTGATCTTCAGGAGCAATGCCACTCCTTAGTTCACGTGGATTTGCCTTGGAATCCAATGAGATTACATCAGCGTGTGGGGCGTCTGAATCGTTATGGCCAAAAGTATCCTGTCGAGGTCATGACTATACGAAACCCTCATACGGTTGAATCACGTATATGGGATAAGTTGAACACCAAGCTTGAATTGATTACAGAAGCGCTCGGAAGCGGGATGGAAGATCCTGAAGATATGCTACAACTGGTACTGGGCATGTCATCAGAGAATGTTTTTACTGAAATATTCAGTGGTGCCAAAGATATAAAAGAAAATAGACTGGATAGTTGGTTTGATGAAAAAACCAAATCCCTAGGTGGGAGCTCTGCCATTGACAAAGTTAAATCCATGGTCGGTAATGTGACAAAATTTGATTTGCACGGGCTCAAGGATATTCCGGATATAGATCTGCCTGCATTGCGTCCTTTCTTTGTAAATATGCTACACAACAATAAGAGACGAATACAGATTGATGAGGGTGCACTTTCATTTAAGACACCAGAGGCTTGGAGAACAGAACTGGGGATTAGGAAAAAATATGAAGGGCTGGTTTTTGACAGGACCATTAGTGGCCGTCATGCTGCCGAAAGAGTGATTGGTGTTGGGCATAAAGTATTTGATAAGGCTTTAAGCAATGCTGATGACTCATCTATTTCATTGGCTTATGTTCCCGGCAACACTGAGACGTTAATAATATTTAGTATTTACGATCAGGTTACAGAGCAATCTGGTCATGTAAAAAAGGCTGTTGCCGGTATCCAGTGCTCATTTGATTTACCACTAGAAAACTGGAAACTATTAAAAGATTGGCATCTTGTTAACTGGTTAAATGGGATTGAATATCAGAGTGGTGATGAAGACGTGATTCCAGAAAAACCGGTAGCATTAGAGCAACTAGTTGTACAGGCTGAAGAAATGCTAAAACAGAATCTGGAAAAGTTAGGCTTACCCTTTGAGATGCCTATAGCAAGACCGGTGATACTGTTATCTGGATACACATGCGGAAATTAAGGAATAGCTAATGGCACAGTTAATGATGCATCGGGATCTTCTTAAAAACTATGGGAAATTTCCTGCCAAAGTTCAAAAGAAAATTTTTGAATTACACCGCAAGTTTGAAGAAGATAGTACTCAGTTAAGTATTAATCTCGAACGGGTAGTGCATGCAAGAGACCCCAAAGTACGCAGTGCAAGGGTCGGTGATGATTACAGAGCTATTTTGATTGCCCCAGACAAAGGTGACACCTATCTGCTTATGCATGTTGATCATCATGATGAAGCCTATCAGTGGTCTTATAACCGTTTATTTGAAGCTCATGCTGAACTAGGTACTTTCCAAGTAATCAATGTTACAGAAGTCGAGCAGGTTGCTGAAAAAGTTGCTTCTGTCGATGATTATTACAAAAATCCTGATTATCGGTTACATCAGTTATCTGATAATGATCTTTTTCTTGCTGGAATACCAAAAGCTCTGGTTCCATCGATACGAGCTGTTCAAAATGACTACGACTTTGAACAAATAGCAGAGCTTTTACCCTCAGAAGTAAAGGGTATTCTTTATGGTTATGTTTGTGGTATGGAGCTTGATGAAGCTATTGAGGAAATGCTTGGGTCACTTGATGAGGTGGTCACTAAACCGGAAGGGCCTGGTGACTTTAGTGGGTTAATCAAGGCAAGAAATACTGATCTAGTTCTGCTAGAAGGTGAAGAACACCTTAAAACTATTCTCAATGAGGATATCGAGGAATGGCGTATTTTCCTACATCCTTATCAGCGCAAACTGGCGCAATGGAATGTAAAGGGACCCATGAAAATAAATGGTGCAGCTGGCACGGGTAAAACAGTGGTTTTAATGCATCGCGCAGTTTGGTTAGCTGGCCAACTGAAAACTAGTGAAGAGGTATTGATTACAACCTTTACCACCAACCTTGCCGTAACCATACAAAAACTTGTTGAAGATTTGTCACCTGAACTGTCTTCCAGAATAAAGGTCATGAATCTTCATAAACTGGCTTATAAAATCTGTAAGGAACATGGAGGGAATACACAGATCGCCCAAAAAGGCGATATCGCCAAAGCATGGAGTTCTGTGTTTAATAACCTGTTAAATGAAACAGGGTTCAAAAAAGATTTCATCTGTGAAGAATTCCAAGAGATTATCGATCGCATGGGGCTTGAAACCCTCGATGATTATCTGACAGTCGTAAGAAAAGGTCGACAACGCTTAGTAAAAAATCAGCGTAAACTTCTATGGCCTTATTTTGCTGCCTTTAAGGAAGAAATAAACAAACTTGGACAAACCACTTATGAAGGTATTATCCAGCAGGCAAGAACGCAGGTTGAACAAGGCAGACTGCCCAGATATCGCTATATACTGGTTGATGAGCTGCAGGATTTTGGTCTGGAATCATTAAAGCTTATTTCAGCTCTCGCAGCAGTAAATGAAGGGAATAATAATTCACTTTGTGTTGTCGGTGATGGTCATCAGCGGTTATATAGTTCAACCAATATTCCATTAAGTCATGCAGGTATCAATGTTATTGGACGATCATGCAGGCTTAAAATAAATTATCGTACCAGTGAGCAGATAAGACGCTGGTCACAAGGGATACTTGCAGGTATCAGTATTGATGATTTGAATGGCGGTATAGAAGTGGTGACAGGCGATCACTCAGTCTTTTCTGGACAGGAACCAGAAATCATTACTTTAGAAAATAGTTATGATTCATTTGACCAGATCATAGGCTGGATAAAACGATTATTACAGGACTCGAACTTTGATGATCATGAAATCTGTATTACACCAGGTAACCCGCAACTAATCAAAAAGTTAAAGAATGCAGGACTTAAAACATTGGAGTTAAAAGCTGGAGAACGTGATCATGGTAAAAATGAAAAAGGCATTCGATATGGGACAAAGAAACGTATTAAGGGGCTTGAATTTAAAGCAGTTGTTTTAACACTGAATAGTAACAAAACCGAATTGCAAGCAAGGTTTGAGGATTATGTGGCAGCAACTAGAGCTAGGGAAAGGTTATTGGTTATAAATGTGGAATCATCCTAATGATGTATTAAAAAATACACTGTATTTTGGTAAAACTTTGACTTGGTCAAAAGCAGTCTGGTTGAGCGAAACTTTGAAAGCGATATGAATTGTTAAATCACTACTAGGTGGTATGTTTTATTATATAGACGAGTAGTATTGGCAAAGTATTTAAGATGTAAAATATTGTTTTATTTAAACATAGTTCAAATAAAAAAACCAAAGGGAGCCAGAGTTATGTCTCACTCTAAAGATAACAATGAAATTCTATCAGACTATTATGTAAATAAGTCACGGATAAACAATCCTGATCCGGCCAGATTGATTCATGGCTTACGTGATACTGGGTATGACTTTTACACTGCATGTGCGGATATAATTGATAATTCAATATCTGCAAATGCAGATAATATAAAAATAAAAATTGATCTAACAATTGATGGTAGAAAGTTTGTTTATTTCGGTGACAATGGGCATGGTATGGATGAAGATGACCTTCTCAATGCTATGCGCTATGGTGCTGAGGCCCGGGAAAACCTTGCATCTCTTGGAAAGTTTGGCTTAGGGTTGAAAACGGCTTCAAGTTCAGTGTGTTTAAAGTATTCAGTTATTTCCCGTAACACTCCTAACTCGGTATTAAAAAAATTGACATGGGATTTAGAGCACGTTGCACAGATTAATCAGTGGGAAATGTTAGATGAAGAAGTAACAGAAAATGAGGTGGAAGTATTTGATGAGTTATGTGGCAAAGTAGGAACACTAATTGTATGGGCTCGTTGTGACCGTTTACTCAGTAAAGCATATGATAACCCTGGTGGAACAAAGGAAAAGAATGCAATAAATTACAGAGTTAGTAAGTTAAAAGATCACTGTGCATTAATTTTTCATAAGTTTCTCAATCCTGAGGATAAAGAATATACCACAGTAACAATATTGGTAAATGGTGAGAAGGTAACATACTGGAATCCTTTTTATCCTCAACGATCAGAACAAATGTTGCCACCAAAGTTCACCGATATGAAAATACAGTTGGAGGACGGCAGTACTCATAGTGCAAGGATTAAGGCATGGATTCTTCCGCATTCAAAAGATATGAAAAAAGAGGAAAACTCTGAATTTGCAAAAATTTCGAATCGGGGTCAAGGATTTTATATTCACCGAGAAGGACGTATCATTCATTATGGGGGATACATGGGGATCTGGAGAGCGGATGATCCTCATTGGTCTCTTTTAAGAATCGAATTCGATTTTAATCATCATCTAGATGAGGCTTTTAGTGTCGATGTTAAGAAAAGTAGAATAACACTTGATCCTGCCTTGGAAGAAGGTCTTAAAAAGTTACTTTCTCCAGCATACAATGAGGCCAATAATCGTTATCGTCGCAAGCAAGCGGTAAGTGTTATTAGTGGGGTTTCACACAATGATTCAAACAGGACAATTACTGAAACTGAGAATACTGCCCAAGTTAAAGTTGAAGATGCTGATAAAAATAAAGGTGAAGCTTTAGTTTCAAATAATAAGGGTCATAGAATTAAGATTATTACACCGGTCGAAAATAATGTGGATCCTGAAAGTCTGTATGTTAATGCTGTTGACGAAATAACCAACGGATCTCTTTGGGAGCCTTTCTTAACAAGTGCGACTGATAGTCATCATGAAACTGGTGTTCACATAAATAAAAAACATGATTTTTATACAAAGGTTTACAGTCAAGCAACCAAAAACTTATCAGTGGAGGGATTGGATCTTCTCCTGTGGGCATTTGCTGCAGCGGAACATAAAAATACTGATGAGGAACTTAAATATATGTGGGAGGATATTAGGGAAGAGGTTTCATCTAACTTAAGAAAATTATTGCGTTCTATTGACCTTCCATCGTCAGAGTAAAAATTATTTATGAATGAACTCCAAGTCGTTAAACTTAGGGATAATATTCGTGAAAAATATGGTCTTAATGTAGAGGGGTTAATAGATCCTGCTAGCCCACGGAAAAGTATTTTATTTTGGTTTGACAATTACAATCGTGGTAATGGACCCGTGTTTTCAATCAGGCCTTCAGGGTTGAAGAGACATGTTGTTTCACTTAAATTCGGACCTTATGCGGCTGACTGTATAGAACATATTAAGAAGATATCTACCCAAGAGTCATATGCAATTGCGTATGCATTTGTGGAGCAACTTGTAGAAAAGTTTAATGTTAAGTTGAATGGTAACCCTATTGAAAATGACTGGAAAATAGACGCGTTTTTTAATATTGAGGTTACACGTACTAATCTTAAACAAGATGACTTTGAGTGTATCAGTGATTCAGTTGAATTAGTAATGGTTCCTCTTATGGCGGCAATAGCAGAACTTATTGGGTATGACGAGGTTGGGCAGAATGATAGGGACAAAGAAGGTGAATTAAAGCAATCACTGATTACAAAAAGGGAGCGTAATCCTAGGAATCGATTACTTTGTCTTTCAATTCATGGTGCAATTTGTTTCGTTTGTAAACTCGATCCGAAATCTATTTATGGTTCAGATCTAGGTTCTGTTCTCGAAATTCATCACATAGAACCATTGTCAGAAATAGAAGAAGCGAGAATATATAATCCCCGTACTGATCTAGTACCACTTTGCCCAAATTGTCATAGAGCAATTCATAAGCGCAAGCCTGCATATAAACCAAACGAGCTTAAGGATATGCTTATAAAATGAATGGATTCGTAAAGGAGTTGGATATTGATTATCGTAAATTTGATAAGGATAATTTACCGTATGCGTTTAGTAGTAGTGTACTGTCTCCTGTATTGAGAATTGAAAGCGTAAATGGAAAATACTCGGCATTATTGGGGGCGAATGTAAAAAAAGGGAATGAGATCAGTTTCATTCCATGTTTATCACAATCACATAACTGGATTAAGGATGGAGAAAGGATTAAACCACTACCTTATGACGCTCCATTGTTTCTTCATGAGGCAATACCAGACGATGACATTAATCATTTAAAATTCTCAACAGTGTTAACTCTTTCCCGTGAGGGCGTAGTTGGAATTAATGTGGAAATTACACCTTCTGTATTTGAAAAAGCAAATATACGTTCGCTAAGTATGTCTCTTAATTCCGGCATACCAAAACTAAATGCTAAGCTTTATGGATATCAGGTACAAGGAGTAGCTTGGATAAATAGTGCCCTTGAATCTGTCGGAGGCGTTATATTGGCCGATGAAATGGGTCTTGGTAAGACAATTCAGATAATTTCTATTTTACTGTTAAAAGAGCCAACTAATGAAAAACCTGCACTAATCGTTTGCACAACAACTCTTATTGCTAACTGGTGTCGTGAAATTACAAGATTTGCACCGACGTTAACTTTTCTTGTTCATCGAGGGCACAATCGGACTGGTTTTTATAAGAACTTAATGAGGTCTCAAATTGTAATCACAACGTATGATACTTTAATAAACGACACCTCTTTATTCCATGGAATAGATTGGGAGTTTCTAATATGTGACGAAGCCCAAGCTGCTAAAAATCCAGAGTCACAACGCAGACAAGTATTAGGTGACATTCCAAGAAGGTATACCATCCCAGTCACAGGAACGCCTATGGAGAATACGCTAATGGATCTTTGGTCTCTTGGCGACCTTGCGATTCCAGGTATGTTGGGTGATAGAGAAGCCTTCAGTGCCCGCTATCCCGACACAGAGTTAGGAGCAACAGAGTTAAGTGATGTATTTGATTCTATAATACTTAAAAGACAGGTTAAGGATGTTGCAAATGACTTGCCAGAAAGAATAGATATTGATTTTCCAGTAGAACTGGAGGTGGAGGGGGAGCGTGAATATATTAGAATTAAAAAAGAAATTATTGCTGAATATGGTGCTGTAGGTAAACTTGTTGCTGTCGGCCAACTTGCACTCTACTGTGCTCACCCATGGTTACGTATAAAGAACCGTGAGGACCCAAATTGGGAAGATAGTGTAGAGTTAAATAAAAGATCGTCGTGCTCACTTTTAACACCAAAAATGGAAGTGTGTATTGAGTTGCTTAAAGAAGCTTTTATGCTAGAAAAAAAAGTTCTTATTTTTGCAGTATATAATCATTGTGGGGAACTGATAAAAGAAGCCTCAATACAAAAAGCATTACCTACGGCATACTGGAATTCTATTAATGGATCGACACCGCAAACCGACAGACAAAAAATAGTTGATCAATTTTCGCAATGTGATGGTCCAGCAGTTCTAGTCTTAAATCCAAAAGCTGCTGGCACGGGTCTTAATATTACTGCGGCAACTGTTGTTATTCATTATACTCAAAACTGGAATCCAGCTTTAGAAATGCAAGCTTCTGCTCGGGCTCATAGGCGGGGGCAAAGTCTTCCTGTGACAATATACCGCCTTTATTACCAAGGAACGGTTGAGGAAACAATGGTCGAGCGTAGTCTTTGGAAGCGAGAGCTTGGGGCGATGGCCGTACCAATTAGTTCACGAGATAAAAAAGACATTGAAGATGCTCTTAAAATAAATCCCTTGGTTAGGTCTTAAATTGTCAGGTTCATTCGCAAAAGTTCTTACAAAAAATGACACAGGTGAAACAGGTGGGCACCAAGCAGGTATTGCCGTGCCTAAAGCCAATACGGAATTACTCAGTTTTTTCCCTTTTTTAAATCCTAGGGAGTTTAATCCAGATTCGTGGTTATATTGTACTGACATTGATGGTCAGGAATGGGAAATGCGTTATATATACTACAATGGTAAAACGTTTAATCCACCAAAAAGCACACGTAATGAATATCGAATCACTCATATGACAAAGTTTTTGACTAAGTGGATGGCAAAGACAGGTGATGTAGTTATTTTTAAAAAGACCAGTAAAGAAAATCACTTCCAAATTTCTATTAGACACGAATCAGCTAGCAACGAGAGCCTGGGTACAACTGAGGATAATGATCTGATTGTTCTTAGAGGGTGGTCTCGCATCTATTAGGTATTACTCTGGTGCTTACTAATACGCCTAAATTTGGAATGATTTTTATTCATTGTCTATCTGGGTCAAGTAAGTGATAATTAAGCACACATTTTACCCAGATATCTTATGAGGCAGCAATTGGAAGATTTGGTTTTACTTAAAAAAACACTTGAAATATATGACCAAAGACAGGTTGCTGAATACCTAAATGATCTTGGCCAAGACAATTGGAACCGAGAAATGATCAATCGATGGCTTAAGGGTAAGTCACAGCCCAAACTCTCATATGCCGAATATGAACATCTCACAGCATTATTGCCATCCCCGCCTGAATTTAATGATTACGACTTCACTTTTATAGATCTGTTTGCTGGAATAGGAGGCATACGTAAGGGTTTTGAAGCTGCTGGTGGAAAATGTTTGTTTACCAGTGAATGGGATAAATATGCAGTAAGAACGTATAAGGCGAATCATTTTTGTCATCCTGAAGAGCATTCTTTTAATAAAGACATTAGAGAAATAACCTTAAGTGACCAGCCAGATGTTTCCGACACAAAAGCTTATTCCAATATCAAACAAAAAATTCCAGAGCATGATGTGTTGCTTGCAGGCTTTCCTTGTCAGCCTTTCTCGTTAGCGGGTGTTTCCAAGAAAAATTCATTAGGTCGTAAGCATGGGTTTGAATGTGACACACAGGGCACATTGTTTTTTGATGTTGCGCGAATTTTAAAAGCCAAGCAGCCCTCAGCTTTTCTTCTTGAAAATGTTAAAAATTTAAAAAGTCACGATAAAGGAAAAACATTTAGAATTATTATTGAGACCTTGGAAGATTTAGGATACTGGGTTGCTAATGTACATGACTTAGGTCCTGGTGACCCTAAAGTTATAGATGCGCAAAAATTTGTTCCTCAGCATAGAGAGCGCATCTTGTTGGTTGGATTTAGAAGAGATTTAAATGTACATGAGGGGTTTACATTAAGAGATGTTAGTTTCCCCGAGACTGTTCCAGAATTCAAAGATATTCTGCAGACTGTCAAAGAAGTAGACCAAAAGTACATATTATCTGAAAAGTTATGGGCATATCTTTACAACTATGCCATTAAACATAAAATGAAAGGTAATGGCTTTGGTTATACTTTAATGAGGAAGAAACATAAAGTTGCTAGAACATTATCTGCTAGGTATCACAAAGATGGTTCAGAAGTTCTTATTGATAGAGGGTGGAGTGATAAAAAAGGCTTCGATGACGAAACCAATATGAGGAAAAGGCCAAGAAGGTTAACTCCAAGGGAATGCTCAAGGTTGATGGGTTTTGATGCGCTAGGTGAGTCTAACTTTAAAATACCAGTATCTGATACACAGGCTTATAAACAATTTGGAAATTCTGTAGTTGTACCTGTATTTGAGGCGGTTGCCAAATTAATGAAAGAAAGAATTATAAATGCAAAGAAGAAAATTAAATAGAAAGACTCGAGTCATTAAAGGGTTGGGTTTGGAGGGTAAAATGATTTGGCGATGTACAGAAAGCTAAATTATTTACCATGCCAATGCCCGCATTAGCTACCATTGACTTTATTCTCAATAAGAATATACTGAACTTAAGCGCTGATTTGAACTCAGCTTGCAGAGCGCTTTATAAATACTAGCTAAAGAGGGAATATTATGGCCCGATTTAGCATAAGCTAGAGCGGGTTTTTTTATGCCTGTTAGAAACCGCCGAGTTAATTACAACAACTTGCAAGGCGGTCTATAAATGTTGCTAAAGCGTTGCTGACTCCCTACCGTCCCAGAGTTATCTCCGTTTGTTATATGGGGCGAAACAAGGAGAATCATTATGATTTCAAGACGATTTTTTCTGAAAGGAACTGTGGCTACGGCAGCAGGGCTAATTCTGCCCTCATGGGTGGTTCATGCAGAGCGTTATTTAGAGGGAGAAGGGGAGCCTTTTCTTGAACCATTAGAATCACATCAAAAGACACTTTATGCCATCGATGGTAATGGAGAGGGTGGTTATGGATTG
>Ga0209494_1000697_pt1 | contig 15016 bp, 6 predicted proteins | sample EN1Hudseemescosm_FD_184628 | JGI IMG/M metagenome (GOLD analysis project Ga0209494, IMG submission 184628) | Methane-oxidizing microbial communities from mesocosms in the Hudson Canyon - EN1B Hudson Canyon (SPAdes) (version 2) | ecosystem: Environmental > Aquatic > Marine > Cold seeps | place... | reverse complement strand
AGTAATATTTATGCATCTCGCTATCAGCTTTATTTACCTTCCAAAGAAGAATTAAAAGCAGAGCTGCAAAAAATTGAATCTGAATTAAGCGACCACTAATAAACACTATTTTTTAAAAGGATTTATACAGTGAAAGAACTGCAGTCGCTCGATGATGTTTTTAACAAAAAGATTTTTAGGATTCCAGATTATCAAAGAGGCTATGCTTGGGGTGAGAAACAATTAGTAGATTTTTGGGAGGATCTACTAAATTTAGACGATCACCGACTTCATTATACTGGTGTGCTTTCAATTAAGCAGGTACCAGAAGAAAATTGGTCGAACTGGAATGATGAATGCTGGCTTATTGAAAAAAGAAGGCATATTCCGTATTTCATTGTAGACGGCCAACAAAGGCTTACTACCGTGTCTATTTTTCTTCAATGCTTAGTCGAGACAGTTAAACAGCACCCAGATAATGCTCAATTGAATGATAAAGACATTTTATTAGGAACATATACGCTAAATGACATCATAGAAAAATATATTGTTGTTGAGGAACCTCCACACCATATTATTAAGAGCTACAAATTTGGCTATGAGGTTGATAATCCGTCTTTTACTTTTATGCGGCATAAAATATTCAATGAGCCGCATGGTGGGAGTATTAATGAAACTTTTTATACGCTAAACCTTGAAAATGCGAAAAAGTTTTTCCTTGAAAATATTGATAAAATCGTTAATGCGCAAGGTCTGAGCGCCTTAGAAGATATTTATGAAAAGCTAACGCAACGCTTCATGTTTAACCTCTATGAGATAGATGACAATTTTGATGTCTTTGTCGCATTTGAGACTATGAATAATAGGGGTAAGAAGTTATCCGATTTAGAGTTGTTAAAAAATCGCCTTATATACTTAACAACGCTATACGATAAAGATGAAGTCGAACAAAATGTGCAGGATGCAGCCCGAAAAAATATTAATGATACTTGGGGCGAAATTTATCACCAATTAGGGAAGAATAAAAAAAGACCCTTAAACGATGATGAGTTCTTAAAAGCTCACTGGATCATGTATTTTAAATACAGCCGAAAAAGTGGTAATGATTATATACGTTACCTATTAGATGACTATTTTTCTCCTAAGCAAGTTTTTGAAAAAATCAAAGTAAGCACTAAAGACCTCGATATGGTCGAAGAACTAACAGATGAAGATATAAATGATGGCGATGATGCAATAGATGATCAAATGCCATACAACTTAGGCAGCCGGTCAAAGCTTAAAATTACCGAAATAAACGATTATGTAAATAGTTTAAAAGGTGCAGCTGAACATTGGTATAACAGTTTTTTTCCTGAAAATAATACCGCTTTTTCTGATGCAGAGAGTGTTGCATTAGATCGATTAAATAGACTTGGTATCGGGTATTTTAGGCCGTTAGTAATGAGTTGCTTTGCTTCTACAGGAATTGATACAGCAAAAAGAGTTCATTTACTTAACGAAATAGAACGGTTTATTTTTATTAGTTCTAGAGTCTCTCGAGCTACTGCGACTTATGGAAGTAGTCAGTATTATCGTGCTGCAGGGGATGTTTATAAAGGGAAAAAAACTATTGCAGAGATTATTAAATCATTGGATGAGAGTCTTTCCTGGGTATTCGAAGATGATGGAACATACAAGCATGGCTATTTTAAAACCTTTATAAGTAAAAAGTTTGCATCAGGTGGGGCGGGGTTTTATGCCTGGAATGGATTGAGATATTTTCTTTATGAATATGAAGAAAATCTAATGAAAAGTAGAAATCAGCCCAAAGTAACCTGGCAGAACTTCATTAAAAGTGAGAACGACAAAATATCGATTGAACATATCTATCCACAGACAGCGACAAGCGAGTATTGGCAGGAAAATTATGAGGATTATACAAAAGAGCAACGTAAATACTTAAATGGATCGTTAGGTAATTTGCTTCCATTATCTTCAAGCATAAATTCAAGTTTACAAAATGATGATTTTCCCGATAAGCAAAATCTAAAGCACAATAAGGACGGAAAGGTCATCAGAAATGGCTACTCTAACGGTTCTTATTCTGAACTAGAAGTGGCTGGTAAAGGTAAATGGACTAATATAGAAATCAAAGAGAGAGGGCTTCATTTACTCGCCTTTATGGAGGCGCGGTGGAAAATAAATTTTGGTTCTGAAGAAAATAAATTAGAAATTTTGCATCTCAATTTCATAGATAAAAGCACTACGCTGCCTGAAGAAAGTGATAAAGAGGTTGAAAAATGACCCAACAAGAACTAGAAAAATACCTCTGGGGTGCAGCTACCGCACTACGCGGAACCATAGACGCGGGTGATTACAAACAGTACATTTTTCCGCTGATGTTCTTTAAACGTATTTCTGATGTCTACGATGAAGAGTTTGAAAATGCCTTAGCAGAAAGTGACAATGATTTAGAGTTTGCGGCCTTTGCTGAAAATCATCATTTTCAAATACCTAAAGGTGCGCATTGGAATGATGTGCGTGAAACCACGGTTAATATTGGTTTAGCCTTGCAAAATGCTATGCGAGCCATTGAGCAAGCCAACCCTGATACCTTGCACGGTATTTTTGGGGATGCCAGTTGGACTAATAAAGAACGGCTTTCGGATGAAATGCTTACCAACCTGATTGAGCATTATTCACAGCACAAACTTAACCTAAGCAATGTCCCTGATGATAAATTGGGCAATGCTTACGAATACCTGATTAAAGAATTTGCGGATGACAGCGGGCACACCGCCGCGGAGTTTTATACCAACCGTACCGTCGTCAAACTGATGACGATGATTATGGACCCACAACCAGGTGAATCGGTTTACGATCCAACCTGCGGTTCGGGTGGCTTACTACTTAACTGTGCGCTTCATTTAAAAGACGAAGGCAAAGAATACCGAACGCTTAAACTGTATGGTCAGGAGATCAATTTACTTACCTCAGCCATAGCGCGTATGAATATGTTTATGCACGGTATTGAAGAATTTGATATTGTGCGTGGCGATACTTTGGCCAATCCTGGTTTACTGGAAAATGATGAACTAAAAAAATTCAATGTCATTCTTGCTAATCCACCGTACTCGATAAAATCCTGGGATAGAAAATCATTTGAAAGTGATCCTTACGGGCGTAATCTCTGGGGAACGCCGCCACAAGGCTGTGCGGATTATGCTTTTGAACAGCATATTGATAAAAGTATGAACCAGCATAATGGTAGGTGTGTCCAACTATGGCCTCATGGCATTCTTTTTAGAGATAACGAAAAGAAGATGAGGAAGAAAATGATAGAAACGGATACGATTGATTGTGTCATTGCGTTAGGTAAAAACTTGTTTTACAACTCATCAATGGAGTCTGCTTTATTAATCAGGCGAACTAATAAAGACCAAAAGAAAAAAGGGAAAGTGCTATTTATTAATGCATACAACGAAGTAAAAGATGAAAAAACTATTTCATATTTATTAGATGAGCATATAAAAAAGATATATGACGCCTACACTGATTTCAGTGATATTGAAGGGTTTTCTTGTATTGTCAGTGTTGATGACATATTAAAAAATGATGCCTCGCTTCTAGTGACCAATTATGTGAAATCAACCAGAATAGTTAATGATAATATTTTATCGGTAGACGATGCTTATGCAAAGTGGATTAGTAGTTCAGTAACAATGAAAGAAAGCATGGAAACGCTTTTTGATACTTTGAATTAATGGAAATATCAATGCAAATAGATAAATCATCTTGGGAAAAAGTTAAGTTAATTGATGTAGTTACTAAAAAAGAAGAAAACGATAAAGAGAATGCTAAAAATAGATTTGAACGATTTATAAAAGTTGAGCACTTAGATGCTGAGTCATTACATATAAAAAGATGGGGCAATCAAGGTAAAGATGAATTACCTCCCACCTTTTATAAAGTCTTTAGAAAAGGGCAAGTATTATTTCCGACTCGTAACCCGCATTTGCGAAGAACGGCTTTAGCGTCTTTTGACGGTATATGTGGTGAAAAAACGTTAACTTTAGATACTAACGAAGAAAAAGTTTTATCGGTATTCCTTCCTTTTTTGTTTCATAGTAATGGATTTTATCAGCACACTACATCGTCAATCGTTGGATCTACAAACCCTCATGTAAGGTGGCGTGATGTTGCCGACTATGAATTTTTACTGCCACCCAAAGATCAACAAGAAAAACTGGCTGAATTGCTTTGGGCTATGGAAGAGGTGGTTAAGAAAGAAGTAGATGTTTTATTGAAGCTTAAATTAGCTTATCTTGTTAAAATTGAAAAGCAGCTGTTAAATAATAATTCAAAAAAAACTTACCTTAGGGATTTGGGAGTAACGATAAGGGGCGTAGGTTTTAAGCCTAATGAGCTATTAGATAACTATTCGGATACAGCATGCTTAATATTAAGGTCTAATAATATTTCTGATGCAAAAATAAATTTTGATAAAGTAATTTCATTACCGTTAAGTAATGTAAAGAATAATCAGCGCCTTAAATTAGGTGACTTTGCAATTTGTATGTCTAATGGTTCTAAAGACTTGGTTGGAAAAAGCGCGAAGATTATTGAAAGTACCTTTAACAATATTTCGATAGGCTCTTTTTGTGCTGGGTTTAGAGCTAATGATAAACTTAGTGAACAGTTACTTGAGCATTTGTTCGCAAGTGAAAGTTATCGGCAAATAATAAGAAGACTTTTATCAGGTTCAGCTATAAACAATTTAAAACCCTCCGATATTGAAGGGGTTTATTTTAGACTGGACGAACAGATGATATCAAGATCATTGTTGGAATTAGAAATATTAAAAACTAATATTAAAAATACTGAAATCGCTATCAGTGAAGCCAAATCCCTGAAAAAAAGCCTAATCAACCAAATCTTCTAGCCATGTCCTTTACCGAACTCAACAGCGTAGAACATTACATTATTCATCAAATCAGCGGTGTTAATCTTAATGCTGATAAGGTTGCCACACCTAAAAGCAGTTACGGCTCTCAGTGGGTATACCAATCAGCCGATGAATTAAATCGTGGTGTTAATGAAGTCTTGCTTGAAGTCGAATTAACCGCTGCTTTACTGCGCTTAAATCCTGAGATTAAACAGCGGCCTGAATTAGCCGATGAAGTCATCTACAAACTACGCGCTATTTTGATTTCGGTGAACCAAATTGGGCTGGTGAAGGCCAATGAAGAGTTTTTTAAGTGGTTGAGTGGTGACAAGACCATGCCTTTTGGCGAGAATAATCGCCATGTGCCAGTAAGGTTGTTGGATTTTGATAATCTAAGCAATAACCGCTATGTTGTCACTAATCAATTCCGTATTCATCATCGAGAAACCAAAATACCCGATGTGGTATTTCTAATTAACGGCATCCCTGTAGTGGTTGGTGAAGCGAAAACACCGATACGACCCTCAGTAAGTTGGTTAGATGGCGCGCATGAAGTACATAACATTTATGAAAATGCCGTGCCTCAATTATTTGTGCCGAATATTTTATCGTTTGCTACAGAAGGTAAAGAACTGTTCTATGGCGCAATACGTTGTCCATTAGAATTTTGGGCTCCATGGCGCATAGAGAATGATGATGAAGCGATTGCTAAAAGCCTGGGTTTGGCTGAAATAGGTAAAGAGCTAAGCGACTTACTTAAACCTGCTCGATTGCTGGATATACTGCGCAACTTCTCTTTGTTTACCAGCAATAACAAGAAACAGCGCGTAAAAGTTATACCGCGTTTTCAGCAATATGAAGGTGCTAATAAAATCGTTCAACGTGTAATTGAAGGCAAAATCAAAAAAGGGTTAATCTGGCATTTTCAAGGCTCAGGTAAATCACTGTTAATGGTATTTGCGGCACAAAAATTACGTAGGGAAGCCTCACTTAAAAGTCCTACTGTGATTGTCTTGGTAGATCGTACCGATTTAGATACGCAAATCAGCGGTACGTTTAATGCAGCAGATGTGGCTAACGTAGAATCTACGGATAGCATTAAAGAATTACAACAAATGCTAGAGCGAGATACCCGTAAAATAATTATCTCGATGATTCATAAATTCCGTGATGCCAAGCCGAATATGAATACCCGAGACAATATCATTGTGTTGGTCGATGAAGCGCATCGCACCCAGGAAGGTGATTTAGGGCGGCAAATGCGAGCAGCATTACCTAATGCGTTTTTGTTTGGTTTAACGGGTACACCTGTTAATAAAGCGGATAAAAATACCTTTTGGGCCTTTGGTGCAGAAGAAGACCAAGGCGGCTATATGAGCCGCTATACCTTTCATGATTCGATTCGTGATGAAGCGACATTGCCATTACATTTTGAACCACGTTTGGTGGATGTACATGTGGACAAAGAAGCATTAGACAAAGCCTTTGCTGAATTTAAAGAAAGTGCCGCATTAAGTGATGAAGATGCTGATGCTTTAAATAAAAAATCAGCAAAAATGGCCGCGTTTTTAAAATCACCAGAACGAGTCGAAAAAATAGTCAACGATATTGCATTGCACTTTAAAGAGAAAGTTCAGCCGCAAGGGTTTAAAGCGATGATCGTCACCCCAGATCGCAAAGCTTGTGTGCAGTATAAAGAAGAGTTAGATAACCATTTTCCTGAAGAAGCCAGTAAGGTGGTGATCTCAACCACGGCTAATGATGATTTTGATTTTAAAAAGAAGTGGGGTATAGATAAAAGCCAGCAAGAAAAGCTTGTTGATGAATTTAACGATGCGCATTCAGAGCTGAAATTTATTATTGTGACCGCAAAACTGCTAACAGGCTTTGATGCACCGATACTGCAAACCATGTATCTGGATAAGTCCATCAAGGATCACACGCTTTTACAGGCTATCTGCCGTACCAATCGTTTATATCCGCAAAAAACATTTGGTCGGATTGTCGATTATTTTGGCGTTTTCGATGATGCTGCAAAAGCTTTAGAGTTTGATGAAGAAAGCGTACAGCAAGTGATTACTAATCTCAGTGAATTGCGAGAGAAGCTACCACAAGCAATGGCTGATACTCTGGCACACTTTGTTGGTGTCGATAGAACAATTGAAGGCTTTGAGGGTTTAGAGGCTGCACAAAATGCCATCAGCAACAATGAGAAAAAAGATGCCTTCGCCAGTGATTTTAAATATCTGGCTAAATTATGGGAATCGCTCTCGCCCGATAAAATACTAGATTTGTATAACGAAGATTACAAATGGCTGGCACAAGTGTATGAGTCGGTAAAACCTGCGTCAGATAATATCGGTAAGCTATTGTGGTTAACGCTAGGCGCGCAAACAACACAATTAATCCACGATAATATTCATGTCGGTGATGTTCATACCTTAGAAGAGTTTGTATTGGATGCTGATGTTATCGAAGATATTTTTAATAACCCAGATCCTAAGAAAACCAAGCAGCTAGAAAAAATACTGGCAAAACGTTTTCAGAAACATGCTGACTTACCCATATTCAAATCCCTAAGTGAACGCTTAGAAGAACTGCGTAATAAAGCAGAGCAAGGCTTAATCAGCTCGATTGAGTTTGTGAAAGAGCTGTGCAAAATCGCCAAAGAAACCATTCAAGCTGAAAAGGACTTAGAGCAAGAACTCCAAGAAAAAACACCACAAGCCGCACTGACTGAATTGTTCTTAGAATTAAAAACCGACAAAACACCCGCCGTAGTAGAGCGCATCGTGATAGATATAGATGCTATTGTACGTATAGTCCGTTTCCCTGGTTGGCAAACGACTACAGGTGGTGAAAGGGAAGTGCAAAAGTCACTGCGTAAGGCTTTATTGAAGTATAAATTGCATACGGATCAAGTGCTGTTTGATCGGGCTTATGGGTATATTAAGGAATATTATTAACTATAAACCTGAGTAGCAAAGAGTGTCAGATTAATTTATTTAACTGAAAAAAATTAATAATCGAGAATAACATGGAATCGAAAGTCTTAAATGCTTTATCACATCAGTTTACAAATATTCTTAAGGCGTGGTTGTCAGAAAATACTGATAATTGGTGGCAGTCCGCTATTATAAATAAGCTTACTTTTCAGCAGCAGGCCTATGCAAAAAACTATGGAATAAAAACGCTTGATCAGCTTGACCTTTCTGCTCTGTTAAGAGTTGTTGATCAAAACTGGTTTGAATTATCTCAATATTTGAATCTTGCTAGAGATGATAGGAATTGGTTGAAAGAAGCACAGTCAATTCGTAATCGCTGGGCTCATGCTCCCGCTAGTGGGCTTGAAGTAGATATGCTTTATAGAGACTTGGATACGATTGAACGATTACAAAAGGCTTTTGGTGCTCAGGACGATGATTTAGAGTTTGTTCAGAGTGAAAAACAAAAGGCACTTTCTAAAATTAGCAATACTAAAGAGGAAGATTTTGAGGTAAAAAAATCAGAACAGTTAGTATCGGTCTCTTTGTTTAAATTAGGGGATATAATTCGATTAAAAGCAAATTCTACGTTTACTGGTGCAATAGTTGGTCAAGATGCTGGATCAACCGAAAATCGGTATCAAGTCTTTCTTGATGGCGCTATCAATACCTATTACGAATCACAAATTGAATTAGCAAATATTCCTGATGATAAATTAACCGTAACCTCCAAAGGTTTGCATGCCACTTTATCAGCTTTGCAATTAAGGCACCCAAGTACAAATCATCTTTATTCTCTTTTTGCATCGCGAATTCAATTTATTCCATATCAATTTCGACCTGTTATTAAACTCATTCAAGCTGATAGGCCTAGAATGTTAATCGCAGATGAAGTCGGTGTAGGAAAAACAATTGAAGCAGGTCTTATTTTAAAAGAACTTCAAGCACGTAGTGATATTCAGTCGGTTCTTGTTATTTGCCCTAAAGCATTAGTGGCCGAACGAAAATGGCAGGAGGAGATGAAACGTTTTGATGAACGGTTTGAGCACCTTGATGGCGCTTCATTAAGGTACTGTATCGATGAAACGCACTTGGATGGAGTGTGGCCCCAAAAGTATTCTCGCGCTATTTTGCCGTATTCTTTATTTGATGAAGTATTGCTTATGGGTAAGCAGAAAGGTAGAAAAAAACAATTAGGCCTACTAGATTTAGATCCCCCTCCAGCTTTTGATTTAGTGATTGTTGATGAAGCACATCATATTCGAAATACTGATACATGGGCTTATCGAGTTGTTCGGCAATTTTGTGATAATGCTGAAGCTGTTGTTTTACTATCTGCTACACCCATACAATTGGGTGATAATGATTTGTACAATTTACTGCACCTTATTAGGCCCGACATAATTCTTAGTCGTCAGGATTTTGATCATATGTCAGAGCCTAACCCATATTTAAATATTGCCATTGAGGCCGCTCGATCAGCTAAGCCAAATTGGCAGAAGATTTCGAGTGAGGCTATTGCTCATGCTGTTTCAACATCATGGGGGAAAGGGGTTTTAACTGCTAACCCTAAAATGCAGCAAGCTTGTGACTATTTGCAAGGTGCAGCGGAAGATGACCAAAAAAGATTAGGTCTTATTCGTCTGCTAGAAGAGCTATATACATTTTCACCTTTAATTAATAGAACGCGCCGAAGAGATATAGGTAGTTTTACTACGAGAAAGCCTGAAACTGTTGCAGTGGATTTTACTGTAGAGCAAAGTGAGTTGCATCAAAATTTGATTGACTTAATAGCGAGAATGCTAGCATTTAAACATGGCGATCAGAACCTTAACTTCATGCTCACAACACTTAGAAGGCAGGTAGCGAGTTGTGTATTTGGGTTAGCTCCTTTATTAGAAGCAATGTTAGAAAGACATCTTTCTCAGTTACAAATAAGTGAAATGGGTGATGATGAGTCTGTTGCAGAATCAAGTGAGATATTTAGTGAGTTTCGTTCTGATGTTGATTATTTAATTCGGCAAGCAAGTTTATTAGGCGGTCATGATCCAAAGTTAGAAGCGTTTGTAGGCGTAATAAGAGATAAACAAAAATTAGAAAATAATAAATTATTAGTATTTAGTGGTTTTCGCCACACTTTAGCTTACTTGTTTGATAATCTAAAAGATGAATCTGTTCGCATCGGTTTGATCCATGGTGATATACCTGATGAAGAGCGTAGAGAGCTTCGTAGCCGTTTTAGTTTGTCAAAAGAAGAGCCAAAAGCATTAGATGTTTTACTTTCATCTGAAGTAGGTTGTGAAGGTTTAGACTACCAATTTTGTGATGGTTTAGTAAATTACGATTTGCCATGGAACCCAATGCGTGTTGAACAGCGCATTGGTCGTATTGATCGTTATGGTCAAAAAAGTGAAGTAGTTGTTATTTATAACTTCATAACGAATGGAACGGTTGATGCCGATATATATGAACGCTGTTTATTGCGGATAGGTGTTTTTAATCAGGCTTTAGGAGGAAGTGAGGAGATATTAGGCAAGCTAACTCGTGAAATTAGAAAAATAGCTGAAAATCAAACATTAACTTCTGAGGAGCAAGCAAGAAAGTTACAGCAACTATCAGATAATGAAATTCGAATTATTCAAGAGCAAGCTAAGTTAGAAGAAGATCAGGCAAAACTTTTTGGCTTATCTATGCCGAAATATGATGATCAAATGGTAAAAGATGCGGCAAGTTTTTGGGTGGCCCCTGCATTATTAGCTAATTTGATTGATTTTTATCTTAAAAACTTAGGTGCGGTGAATATCCCTGAGTCGTTTGGTAGTAAACCAATTGTAACTTTACAGCTCAATAAAGATATTCGAGAAAAGTTATTGATAGATTTTAAGCCGCTTAAAAATAAAGGAGCTATGGAGCAATCTTGGTCTCGTTGGCTTAAGGGGAATGAACCCTATTTATCATTAACTTTTGATCCAAATACAGCATCAGAGCGTCGTGACTTGGTTTTCATCACGCCTACACATCCATTTGTTAAACAAGCCTCTTTAGCTTGTGATTCAAAGGTTCCATTGCAGTGTTGCTTATGTGTGAAAGCAGATGATATCCCTGTTGGACGTTACCCCTTTGCAATATATCGCTGGCGTATTTTGGGGGAAAGAGAGGATTTTAGTTTTCAGCCTGTTCTTTTGAATGAAAAGTTAAATCCAAGAGTATTAGAATTATTAGAAACAGCTCAGAATTCAGCCGCTGCCATAGAGTTAGTTACTGTTGCAGAAGAAGAGAAACTTGAAGATAAACATTATCAACGCTGGTTAGACTCTAGAGCGACACATATTGAGAAAGTAAAACAGGAATCATCTATTAGGTTGGCTTCTTTGCAAACTTCATATTTAGCAAGAAATGCATTATTAGAAGATCAATTGAATGAGGCAACGGATATACGAATTAAGCGTATGCGCGAAGGTCAAATGACCTCAGCTTTGAATGATTTTGAACGCCGAAAGAATAGGCTCGAATTGGCATCGAATAAAGCGGATATTGTCTCGGAGTGTGTGGTTCATGGCGTGTTACTGGTAGAGATGGGTCTATGAAAACTAAGTTGGAAGAGTTAAAAAACACCAGGCTTAAATGGGTTGATATTAATAGAGAGAATGGTTTTGATGAGGGTATTAAACATTTATTAACTGACCTTTATCCAGACAATGCACACTTTATATATGAACTACTACAAAATGCAGAAGACCCTGAGGCTACAGAGGTTGTTTTTACATTAACTGATTCCGATATTGAGTTTGAGCATAATGGAAAGCGATTATTCACTTTAAAGGATGTGGAGTCTATAACCAGTATCGGTACAAGTACAAAACGTGATGATGATACTAGTATTGGTAAGTTTGGGGTAGGGTTCAAGGCGGTATTTGCTTATACAAATTCACCAGAAATTTATTCAGGTGATTTTAATTTTCGGATTCATGATCTTGTTGTACCATCCCAAGAAGGGGTTGTCAGGCCGAAGATGGATGCTAATAAAACTCGTTTTGTTTTTCCATTTGATAATGCAAGGAAGGTGCCTGAAAAAGCAGTAAAAGAAATTGAGCGTAGTTTATTAGGCTTGGGTGATAACACGTTACTATTTTTAAATCATATAAAGAAAATTGAATATATGTGTCCTAACGGAGGGTTTGGGTCATTAGAGCGGATTGATCTTGGTAAGGGGCATATAGAAATACAAAGAAATAATATTGATGGCTCACATGAATTTTCTCGTTGGTTGCATTTCCAGAAGGAAGTTGAAGTAAGGGAGGAGAATGGTGAGAATCATTTATGTACTATAGCTATCGCTTTTAAGTTAACAGAAATAAGTGACAAAAAATCACCCGCTCCAAAATGGAAATTAATTCCAGTTGAGCCTGGAGAGGTCTCAATTTTCTTTCCTGCCGAAAAAGAAACTTCTAATTTGAAGTTCCATATTCATGCGCCGTTTGCATCTACTGTAGCTAGAGACAGTGTTCGCGATTGTGACGGGAATTATCAGTTAAGGGATCATATAGCTGAATTACTTGTTGAGGCTTTAGAAAGTATTCGTGACCAAGGGTTATTGGCAGTTAATTTTTTATCGGTACTGCCTAACCCTACCGATAACTTACCTGAATTTTATGAACCTATTCGTGAGAAGCTGGTTCATGCTTTTCAGACTCAGAATTTAACACCTACAAATACAAAGCAAGGGTTGAAATATTCTCCTGCACAGAAGCTGTACCGTGGGCCAGCAGCAATATTAAAAACATTATCTGATAGTGATATGATTTTTTTTCTTGGTAAAGAGGTTCATCCACCAATTTGGGTAGCTAATGCTCCACAAGAGCATCAGAGAGACGATAGGTTTATTAAAAGCCTTGGTATTCAGCTATGGGGCTGGAGTGAATTAGCAGAGGCTGTCTGTGATTTTAATGATCTAGAAGGTAGTGAAAAATCAGTTGTTGAAGATTGGTTATATAAGCAAAGTGATAGTTGGGTTCAAAGGTTCTATACTCTGCTCGGTGACGCTTGCTCTTTGCAGCGAATGAATATTAATGTTGATGATTTAAAAATAATAAGAATTGAAACGGGTTCTGGCGATAGCATGGTTAAGCCACATAAGGCATTTTTACCTCCAATAGATAATGATGCTAACCTTCCAAAAGGCGTTGATTTTGTAAAGCAGGCAGTATTTAATCCTGGAAAGTTGAAACAACAGAAGTTGAATGCACGTTCTTTTTTGGAGTACGTGGGTGTAGCAGTGTTTGATGAACACCAAGAAATAAAGCTATTGATTGAAAAGTATTCAGAAGAACGGGGGCGGTTAGGGCAAAAAAAGCATTTAGAAGATATGACGCGTATCGTGTCGTATTGTTCAAATTACCCTCATAAAATTCAAATCTGTAAGAATAAGTTTTTGTTGATGTCTGAGAATAAAGAGTTGGGGCAAAAGTTTTTTCTGCCATCGGATTGCTATTTCGATGCTCCATTTGGTACAACAGGTTTAGGCGCTTTATTTAATAGTAAAAACATTAAGTTAGAAAAATATAAGCATCCAATTTTAAATGAATATATTGAGATAGAAGGCTTTAGTAGTTTTGCAAGTGCTATTGGAGTCATGACAAAGTTAGAAGTCCTTAAGTCTAATGCAACTAACCTTCAAAGCAATATATTCCACGTAAATAGTATTGAAACCCATACAACTATTGATAGAGACTATTACATTAGTGGGCTTAATATTGCTATTGGTACATACTATCACAGAGATAGTTCTGTTTATTCTTTGGGTGAGCTTAATATAGCTACTGAACAAATTCACTTGAGCTTAGTATTATGGCAAACAATGTGCCAAGTAGACGAAAAACATCTCATAGCTTTTTATCACCCAAATGACTCTAATAGTCATTTAGATAAACGAGCTAGTTCATTTTTAGTTACTCAGCTTAGATCTTGCAAATGGATACCAGATAAAAACAGTTTATTTCACAGCCCTCAAGATATAACGGTTGAAGATTTACATTTAAAGTTCCAATATGATAATCGAAATGGTTGGCTATCAGCTATTGGTTTTGGCGAAGGTGAGGTAATACGTAGTAAAGAGTATAAAGATCGTACTCAAAAAGCACAGGATTTAGGATTTGATAGTATTGAAGAAATAGAGAAATTTAGAAAAATCAAGGATTTAGGTATTAGTGTGGATGATATTTTAGCTTCGGCACAACCAGTCATACAACCAGAGGCAGCTGTACCAAACCCAGAAAGAAGGCGAAAAGGTGTGTTGGAGCGTAAAGAAAATGCACATTTAAAGCAAAGTATAATTCGTGAGAGAAAAATACAGCCAGGTTTAAATGATTCTATTACTGAAGCAAAAGCGTATCTCAGAGCAAAATATACTAATGAAAGCAAGGAAACTATTTGTCAGTGTTGTCAAAATATAATGCCTTTTAAAATAGGTACTGATTATTATTTTGAGGCTGTTCAATGTATAAAAAAAGTTGATAAGTTATATTTTCAAAATAGATTGGCATTATGCCCTAACTGTTCAGCTAAATATCAATATATTCGTGAAACAAAAGATGAGCAGCTAAGAGATCTAATCATTAATGCTGAGGGAGAAGATGAGTCATTTGTTGAAATCCCTATAACGCTTGGTGGACAAAGTTATAGTTTACGTTTCGTAGCTACGCATTGGTTTGATTTGAAGAATATACTTGAGAGTTAAGCCACGCTAACTAAATCAATGCAAGAGTAGGTTGAATTAATTGAACGACCTGGTTGCTCGAATGGCCATTAATAGCGATTAAATTGGCTTATTTTTGCTCTTTCAGTAGTTCGAAAAAACGTTCGTTTTATCGAACGATGATTTTTTGTTCTGACATCGTACGTAGCCCTTTAAATTCAGTTCGATTTTGTGGTTTTATAAAACAAAGTTCACTTTTCGTTGAATTGATGGAATAATCATACTCTTTTGAAGAGGCTATGATATTTATGAAAATTGGTTATGCGCGAGTAAGCACTAAAGAGCAGAATTTAGGACTTCAATTAGATGCATTAACAAAAGCTGGTTGTGAGAAGATTTACCAAGATGTTGCTAGTGGCGCTCGATCAGATC
>Ga0209494_1000694_pt1 | contig 15047 bp, 22 predicted proteins | sample EN1Hudseemescosm_FD_184628 | JGI IMG/M metagenome (GOLD analysis project Ga0209494, IMG submission 184628) | Methane-oxidizing microbial communities from mesocosms in the Hudson Canyon - EN1B Hudson Canyon (SPAdes) (version 2) | ecosystem: Environmental > Aquatic > Marine > Cold seeps | place... | reverse complement strand
TTATCAATGAATATAACTGATTCAGCAAAAAAACAGTTCTCTGAGATAGGGGGTATTATTAGATATTCCTTGAATGGAGGAGGATGTTCTGGATTAATGGGTAAATGGGATATTATAGATAAGTTAGATTCGGAGAAAGACACTGTAATGTGGAGGTCGTGTGAGGATGGTTCATATTGCGCGGCGGCAATGGAGCAAGAAGAAGACTGTCACGAATGCCCAAATATGTTTGTGATAGATAAAATTACTTTAAATCTTATGGGTAATGAGTCAACGATTGATTATACTGGTGGACCTTTTAGTCCTGCATTTAAGGTGTCTATACCAGAAAAAAATTCGTGTGGTTGTGGGGAGAGTTTTGCATTATGAAAAAAGAAGTTTGGATGGATGATGATGTATTCTATTTGTTTTGGGGATATATTGCGTATAAAAATTTGAAAGATAAAATGAGGAATTGAAATGAAAGAATATAGTTTAGAAATGATGATCGTTGTAGCAGTCTGCCTAATAGTTTATGGTGGTATTATTACAGCTGATGATGTGGTCAAAGAAGATCAAGTAGCTACCAAAGAACCCGGATCTTCACATGGATGGGTATATAATACCAAAACAAAGATACTTCAATTTTGTATGCAAACATCTCCCGGAGAATATGATGCAAATGCAGAAGTGATATGTATTCCATATCCCAAAAAAGTGAAACCAGTTAATACATATGATTCATTTTTCTTGGATGGTGGTCCAGAAAATTTCGATCCTGAGTCTCAATTGAAAGGTATTCCAGAATATATCCCTGCTGAAAAATGAAAAATATCCCAATAAAGCTAATTATATTAGGTATTCTTTATTGGGGTATTCTTTTCTTTTTTATTTTCTATGGTGTAAATATATGAGTATTTTCGCACAATCAGATCATTGGAAAATTGAAATAATCGAGGCGGGATTAGTACAAAATAAAATCCTCCAAGATGGAAATGGTAAATTTGGTTTTTTTGATAAGAGAGCTCCAATCTATATGCCGTTATCCATATATAATGGAGCAGATAAGATAAATTTAACGCTTCCGCAGGGAACATTAATTCAATGGAGAGATCAGTGTATTAAAATGTTTGAGGTAAGAATAAAATATAATTATTATATTGCATTATATAATGAAGCGAGGGACACTAATGAAAGTTGAATTTATAGATAATATGGGTGATGATATTTCGGTAGTTAATGCTGCTCGGGTATCATTTAATAAAACATCGGATGGGGTCGGAGTTGATGAAGTTGTAGAGCATACCGATGAGAATGGTGAATGTACATTACACGCATTTATACCCAATCTAAACGATCCTGATAAAAAGTTAATTAACTTCTTAGCTAAGCACAATCACTTTACTCCATTCACACATGCAATGGTAACTCTTCGTGAGAAGGTGCCGATCTTCGTTGCACGACAAAGATTCAAGCATGTTGTAGGATTTTCGTATAACGAAGTGTCGAGAAGATATGTTTCTGATCCACCAGATTTTCATGTACCAGAGAATTGGAGATCACGACCCGAGAATGTTAAGCAGGGTTCTTCTGCCACGGATTTTGTAACCAATTTTAAAGAACCAATGTTCGATGGTTTAACTTCTCCTACACTTGAAGAAGCATATATGACTCACGTCATTAAATCTACTAGATTATATACGGAGATGATTTCGTCTGGGGTCTGTCCAGAACAAGCACGTATGGTTCTTCCCCAGTCTATGATGACTGAATATTATGTAACAGGATCCTTATATGCTTGGGCAAGAGCATATAATCTTAGGAAAAGTTCTACAGCTCAACTCGAGATAAGGGATCTTGCATCGGAATGGAATAGAATACTTGGGGCGTTATTTCCTATTTCGTGGGAAGCGTTAACTCGGGAAGATTAATGAATTTTCGAAAGTTCGGAATTGATGATTGGGGAACGATATTAGGTATTATTGCGGCAGTACTTCTGTCAATGAATATAAGTATTTCCCCCTATTCATTCATATTATTTGGGGTATCTTCTATACTGTGGTTTATTTACGCATATAGAATACACGAATATCCCTTGATGTGGATGAATGTTGCTTATTTTGTTATTGATTCTTTTGCAGTTTATAGATGGTTTTTTTGAGAGAGGTAATATTATGACTAAAGAAATTTTAGATAGAGCGTGGAGTATGGGGAGGGATATCCAAGTTAGATATAAAAATTATAAAATGGATTGGGTTAAAGTGCCCAAACCGCAGGATGAGGGAATGACCTTATACAAGAGACTCATTTGGGATCTCGAGAAATATGAGTATGAAATTGTTGGTAACCAATAATGTTTGCTCATTCCCCTAGAAAGTTCCTTGAATATGAGGATCTTATATGTGAAACCCGAGAATCTGGTCGGAAATATATTACACCTCTTGGAAGGGCATATCCATCGGTTACGACTGTTTTATCTATCCTTTCTGAAGAAGGAATTAAAAAATGGAGAGATAAAATTGGGAATAGGGAAGCTGACAAGATTTCTAAAAGGGCAAGTAAAAGAGGAACTGAAGTCCATGAGATCATCGAAAAATACCTCGATAATACTCCCGATTATACTTTTGGTTATCTTCCTCATGTGATTCAATCATTGGAAGATATTAAAATTGAATTAAAAAATATTAATGAAATCTATCTTCAGGAGTGTGCATTGTATTCTGATCATTTGGGTCTTGCTGGGAGAGTTGATTGCATAGGTAAATATGATTCCGAATTAAGTGTAATTGATTTTAAAACATCAAAGAAACCGAAAAAGAAGGAATGGATTTCAGCATATTTTATGCAATGTGCCGCATATGCTATTATGTGGGAAGAACGAACTGGTATACCTATTACAAAACTTGTAATATTAATTGCCGTGGATAATGCAAAGCCCCAAGTTTTTGTTGAACATCGTGACAATTGGACTAGAAGATTAATACAAACCATTAAGGAATATAATGCTAGAATGGATTAAAGTTATGTATATGTCCCTACGTCAACCCAAAGCAGGGGTCGTTGAAACAAAAAATATAACACACGAAGAACTTAAAAGGATGACTAAACTCGAACTCGAAGAGCTTGGAATACAGCTTTTTGATATTGATATCGACAGAAGAAAAAAACATTCAAGTCTTGTTGCTAAATTATGGAAAAAAATTAAAGAAATTAAATAAGGGAGATTATGAAATATAATGATGTGTATATAGTAGATGGTTCGAGAACGCCATTTTTAAAGGCAAGGGGAACTCCGGGTAAATTCAAGGCTCTTGATTTAGCAATTCAAGCCGCTCGTCCTCTCTTAATTCGTAATGGAATTGGAGATAATGATATAGATGAATTGGTTGTTGGTTGTATGAATCCCAATGCTGATGAGTGTAATATAGCCAAACTCCTAGCCCTGAGACTCGGACTCAATGTTAATATACCAGCACATACGGTTCAACGGAATTGTGCATCAGGTCTTCAAGCAATCGATTCTGCATATAAGAACATAGCAAATGGTACATCTGATTTGGTTCTTGCTGGTGGAACAGAAACCATGTCCCGTGCACCATTATTATTTAATGACGATATGGCAATGTGGTTATCTAAATTCAACATGGCTAAATCCTTTCCGAAAAAGTTACTTGTTGCACTTCAATTTAGACCGAAGTTGTTGGTTCCTGTAATCTCTCTTCTTAGAGCATTAAAGGATCCAACTATAAATTTAAGTATGGGTCAGACTGCAGAGAATTTAGCATGGAGGTTTGGTATTACAAGAACTGATATGGATGAGTATGCTGTGAACTCTCATAAAAAATATAACACAGAGCAGAGTACCAATATACTTGAAAATGAAATAACTAATATATATGATAAGGTTGGTGGGGTTTATAATACCGATGAATCTGTACGATCCAAGAATTCTATTGAAAAACTGGCGAAACTAAGACCAGTTTTTGATAAAATATTTGGTAATGTGACTGCAGGCAATTCTGCACCTATTACCGATGGTGCTTCGTTTGTTTTATTGGCAAGTGATGCAGCACTTGATAAGTATGGACTTCGCGATAAGGTTCTTGCTAAAATCGTCGATATCAATTGGGCTGGAGTAGATCCTTCTGAAATGGGACTTGGACCAGTAAAATCGTTAGTTCCAATGGTTACGAGAAACGGTCTTAGTGTCGGGGATATCGATTCTTTCGAATTAAACGAAGCATTTGCCGCACAAGTAATTGGGTGCTTAAAGGCAATGGAATCGAAGGATTATTGTTCTGAGGAATTTGGAATGGAAGAGGCATTTGGGGAGATTGATCCAAATAAGTTAAACATACATGGAGGTTCTATTTCTATAGGGCATCCAGTCGGTGCTTCTGGTACACGAATTGTATATCACCTTGCTAAAACACTTGAGGCGAATTCCACTCATTATGGGGTCGCATCTCTATGTATTGGACATGGGCAAGGTGGTGCGATATTAATTGAAAATTTAAAGAGATAAATTATGGATTATAAACATTTTAAATTAATACTAGATGATAATCAAATTGCATGGGTATATTTCGATTATGCCGATGGATCAATGAATGTATTATCGTCTGAGGTATTAGATGAATTGAAGGAAGTGTTATTAGAAGTCAGGAATATTTCACCCGCAGGCATGGTGATTACCTCTGCTAAATCTTCCGGATTTATTGCTGGTGCTGATGTCAAAGAATTTAAGAAATTCCACGAATATGAAGATGCACATAAAGCCATAACCAAAGGTCAAGAGGTTATGTGGTTAATTGATACTATGGACTTTCCCACACTCGCACTGATTAACGGTATTTGTCTTGGTGGTGGTCTTGAACTTGCATTGTCCTGTGATTATAGAATCATTCTTGACTCGACAAAATCGAGAATGGGATTTCCTGAAGTTAAACTAGGAATACATCCAGGATTTGGTGGTTCTGTTAGATCCATTAGAGTTCTTGGTGTCATCAAGGCAATGGGTATAATGTTGACGGGTCGTACTTTATCCGCATATCAAGCTAAAAAGATTGGACTCGTTGATCACGTTGTTCCTCTTCGCCTATTCGATAAATCAGCAGTGGATATAATTAAAAAATCCCCACCACCTAGAAGATCAGATAAACTCGACTCCCTACTTCATTCAAGTCTTGGTAGGAAATTGATATCCACTAAGATCCGAAGAAATCTCCATTCCAAAGTTAAAGAAAAACATTACCCAGCACCATATGCATTAGTTGATATATGGGAAAAATATGGGTATGATGAATTTAGGTTCATGAAAGCAGAGGCAGAAAGTGTTTCGAAATTAGCTGTAACTGATACCGCAAAGAATCTTCTTCGTGTGTTTATGCTTCAGGATATGCTTAAAGGAGAGGGGGATAAATCAAAACTCGATCTCAAGCACGTTCATGTTATTGGTGCTGGAACAATGGGTTCTGATATCGCAATGTGGGCAGCACTATCTGGTTATAAGGTAACTCTTCAAGATATTGATGAGACTACCATAGCAAAGGGGATGGCACGATCATATAAGTTTTATAAAAAAAGATTTTCTGGGCAAGAACATCTAATCAATGAAGTATATGACAGATTAATACCAGATTCAAAGGGGTTTGGCATACCATCTGCAGATATAGTTATTGAAGCCGTTATTGAAAATGTAGATATCAAGAGGGATCTATATTCTAAACTTGAAAGGGAAATGAAAAGTACGGCAATACTTGCAACTAATACATCTTCCATTAAACTCGAAGTATTATCTGCTGAGATGCAAAGTCCAGAGAGATTAGTTGGTATTCATTTTTTCAATCCAGTTGCGAAGATGCCGCTAATTGAAGTTATATATTCTGACATTACTTCGACAGAGGTAATAGAAAAATCTTTGGCATTTTGCAGACATATTGATAAACTTCCACTGAAGGTTAAATCTTCTCCGGGTTTCCTCGTTAATAGGGTGTTGATGCCCACTCTCATTGAAGCTATTAATATGCTTGATGAGGGATATCTTAAAGAAGAAATCGATGCTTCATTCACAGATTTTGGTATGCCTATAGGACCGTTGAAACTGGCTGATACGGTAGGACTTGATGTCTGTTATTTTGTCATGGATACAATCTGTGGGGAACTAGGACTCGAGATACCAGAGAGACTTGAGAGATTAGTTGAGAATGGAAATCTTGGTATTAAATCTGGGGTTGGATTTTATATACATGATATCTATGTAGAGAAGACTCCGGGAAATCCAAAACCAGAAATAACATCTAGATTAGTTGGAACAATTATCGATGAGTGTGAAAAATGCTTGAGTGAAGGTATTGTTGAGTCTGTGGATCTTGTCGATGCTGGTATTATTTTTGGTACAGGATTTGCTCCATTTAGGGGTGGACCCCTTCATTATTCAGGGGAATAAACTTAAAATAATTGTTTACATTTGACGGAAAATGTTATATAATAGTCATATAAATCAAGAAAAGAGGTCAGATATGAATAAGATATATAATATGTTATGTGTAATGCTTGTGTTACTTGGAGTATTTGTTGTAATGGGAGCAACTTCGGTGGATGTATACACTATTGGAGAAATGCTTTTATATTCGATGATAGGGTTTTCAGCAATGGGAACTGGAATGGTTTTATACGAGGTCGAAGACGATGAAAAAAGATTTTAGTTGGTGGTGTTCAATGATTATATTGTTCGTTCTCCTATCAGCTTTGGTGATTGTAGTATTCACCATGGCAATTAAACTATTTACAATAACAGATATAATACTGTATTCAATAATAGCTGTGTTCGGTCTAGTGACACTGGGGTTTTGGTTATATGAGGCGATTAATTATGATAAGTAATGGGCAAGAATGGATAGATCTAAATAAAGAAGATTTTATTAAAAGATATTCCCTCGAGGAATGGGAACAACATTATGAAGATTTTTATGATCCAGATGGAGACTATAACATGAAAACATTTGAAAATACAATGCGTGACAAGCTATTAACTAATGTTTGTGAGGTTACATTTACCAAAGTCAATGGTGACGAAAGAATAATGACATGTACATTACTCGATGACAAAATCCCCGAGGAATTCAAACCAAAGGGTTCGAGAAAACCCTATGTCGGGGTAATCAGCGCATTCGATATTAATGCTGGGGACTGGCGTTCTTTTAAATCTGATAATGTGAAAAGGTTCCACATTCTATGAGTATTGAGTCTGATGCAAAAAGTTTAACATTTAACGAATTTCAAAAGAAATACGGTTATAAATATACAAATATATGGGTAGCAGAGAACGAAATTGATTACGAACCTCTAATACCACCTGAAGAAAATTACAATGAAAAGGAAAAAAATGGAAAATAAAGTGGAAACTAATGATCAAGTTGTTACATTTAACGAAGTCGAATATAAATTTTCGGATCTCCCTGATACAGGGAAGATAGTAGTTAATCAACTCAACATTCTAGAAAAAGAAATATTAGATACTAGAATGCTCCTCGATAGACACATGGCAGCTAAACAATCTTTTATCCTTCAATTTGGACAAATTGTTGAGTCACCTGTCCCCGAAGAAGATGCAGAAAGTTAAAACTTCTACAAACATTTTTATAAATACCAATAAAGGATAGGATTATAATAAATGTCAATATCAAACTTATACATAGATCAGGGGGCAGAGTTCTCGACAACTCTCGTTATTAATGGAAATAATAATACACCCCTAACTCTATCTGGATACACAATAACTGGTCACATTAGAAAGACATATTCCTCTTCGAGTTATGTGTCATTTTCTTTCGAACTAATAACGGGAACTCCTGGTGGTGTAGAAGCGAAACTAGCGTCTGCAATAACTAAGGATATGAATCCCGGATTATATGTTTATGATATTGTATTAAAAGATAATACCGACGATTCTCTTACGAGAGTTATTGAAGGCACTGTTAATGTTTCCCCAGGAGTAACACAACTATGACCATTACAGCAAGTATACAGAATGCCTCTAATTCCGGTTCTGTATCGGTAAGAGCTGATAATAAGTCCGAAGTTGTTTCAATATTAGTTCCAGCAATTCCTGTTAATCTATCGCTTGGAGATATAACTGATGTAGATACATCAGAAAGAAAGGACGGATCCCTAATGTCGTGGGACGAGGGGTCGCAAAGATATAAAATTAGAAGTGACATAGATAATCCACAGCTATCTATTATAGGTGGGATCTTTTAGTATATACTAAAACCCCACTACATAAATTATAATCCCAATTTAAAAATATAATACATAAGGAAAACCTATGTCAGGTACTATAATAAAAACCAAATACTCCACCAGTACGAGTGCCCCAGTTGATGGGTCACTCCAAACGGGGGAAATGGCGTATTCGTTTACGTCATCTAAATTATTTATTGGTGATGATTCCGTTTCAGTACACGGTGATATTATCGGTGGTAAGTATTTTACCGATTTATTAGATCATTCATTCGGAACATTAACCGCATCTTCTGCAATCTTAGTTGATTCGAATTTAAAAATAGATGTATTAAATGTAGATAACATCACATTAGATTCTAATACAATATCTACTACAGATGCAAATGGGAATTTAATACTAAATCCTAATGGTTCAGGGGAAGTACATGTACTAGCAACAGCGCTTGCTGTTGTTGGTGATTTTACTGTATCTGGATCTACTACTGTTGTTGGTGGTTCTACATTAGGTAATCTTAATATAGCAACTAATACAATATCTGCCGTTAATGTTAATGGGGATATTATATTAACACCAAATGGTTCTGGTAATGTTAACATTAATTCGACCCAAGCACTCTTAATTCCATCAGGTTTAGTAGGAACACGACCTACTCCACTGTCTACTGGTGATGGTGCTATTCGTTATAACGAATCTGTCGGTCGTTTTGAAGGGACTGTTTCTGGTGCTTGGACAGGTCTTGGTGGTGTTGTTGATGTAGATCAAGATACCTATATCACCGCTGAAGAAGGATCTGATGATGATACCCTAAGATTCTATGCTGCTGGTGTTCAAGAAGCATATGTTAATGCATCTGGTTTATATATTACAGATCAAGTTACTGCTCCTATAGGTAATTTTACCGTTGCTAATATAGGTACTGCTAATGTAACAACCCAACTTCAAGTTGATGCTGATGCTAATTTCAGTGCGGGTATTGATGTCACCGCAGGTAATGTTGATATTACAGATAACTTAAATGTTACAGGTGATGCTAACATTGACGGTAATACTATTATCGGTGGTAACCTTACTGTTAATGGTACTACAACTTCAGTTCATTCAAATGTTACAACCCTAGACGATCCTGTTGTTACAGTTGGTGATGGTTCACTTGCTGCTGGTGATGGTCTCGATCGTGGTGTTAATTTTGATTGGGGTAATGGATCTGTAGTTAAAACTGGATTCTTTGGTTTTGATATACAAACCCAAAGATTTGCATTCAAACCCGATTCAAGTGCAAGTACTGAAGATTATTCATCTCCTTGGGGTGATGCACAATTTCACAACCTTTTCTTATCAGGCGATGAAATAGTTGATGGTACATTTAATGTTAAGGGTGATGTTGATTTAGATTCAGCTCTCAACGTAGATGGTAATACTACTCTTGTTGGATCATTATCTGTTGGTACAACATTAGATGTTACCGGTGTTACTACATTAGTTTCTCAATTAAATGCTAATGGTGGTATTAATTGTGATTCTGGTCAGTTTATTGTTGCTAATACAACAGGTAATGTATCAACGGCGGGTACATTAGAGGTCGCCGGTACAACTACGTTATCGAGTACTCTCGGTGTAACTGGTGCAACTACGTTATCAAGTACTCTCGGTGTAACTGGTCCGGTAGATCTGGATTCAACTTTAAATGTTGATGGAGGAGTTACACTTAAATCAACTACAGCTCTAGGTTCATCTGGGCAAATGGTCATTGATTCGGCGGGTGTTATGACTGCCGGTATCATAGATTGTGGTACATTTTAATAATTAAACGTAATTAATTTAAAGGGTCTTAATATTAAGACCCTTTTTTTTATTATAAATATTATAAATATATAAAGGGAGGTATATACTTCTCATATTAACTGAAAGGATCCATATATATGGCCAATACAACGATAAAGATAAAACAAACCGCGATAAGCGGTAGATTACCTTCAAGTGACCCCAATAATTCGGCATACATAGAACAAGGCGAATTAGCACTTAATACCGCAGATAAATTATTATTTTCCAAAGACGGAAATAATGAAATATTTGTTATAGGAGGTTCGGGTGGTGTAAATGATTCCACTATCCAAGAAGAAGAATTCCTCGCAACTTCAGGTCAAACAACCTTTCCAATAACTGGGGGTTATCTTACTTCCGATTATTGTGAAGTCTATTTAAACGGTATAAAGCTACAGAATTCTGTAGATTTTGTTTATAACGATGGCGCTAACGTTATTCTGACAGAAGCATCTGAATTAGATGATGAGATAACTGTTATTATAATCGGGCCGATAAACCTCATTGACGTTGAGTGGACGAGTCTTCTTAATAAACCCTCCGTCATTACTAACATACAAGCTGAATTAGATGCTAAAGTAGATGATACACAGGTATTAACAGATGTACCAGCGAATGCAGTATTTACAGATACAGAAACAACTACATCACTTTCAGTTGCTGCTAACATTCTTAAATATACAGATGAGGTTGGTACTGAAACTAATATAGATTTATCATTATATCTTGATGATACTAATGCCGCTTACATCAGTTCTGGTACATTAAACTCCACAACAGGGATAGCGACATTTACTAGATCTGATTCCACATCCTTTGATGTTGATATGTCAGCATTCTTTGACGATACCCAATTATCTGATGCTGACATAGCAGCAATGGGTTATATTAAAGTTGATACTAATACCCAAGTAACAGTAAACGATACTTTAACATCAACATCAACCACCGAGGCTCTTTCAGCTAAACAGGGTAAGGTACTTCAAGACTCTAAAGTAGATAATTCGAGGGTATTAACAGATGTACCAGCGAATGCCTTATTTACGGATACAGTATATACCAAACCCGCGTCTGAACCAATTTCTTATATCACCGGACTTCAGACTGCATTAGATGATAAAGCAACACTCAATGATGTAATATCATTAGCAATTGCATTAGGATAGGATACCAAACATGGCAAATACATTTTTAAGAAACACATCAAATGCAATTGGAACAACATATACTACAGTGTACACCGCTCCAGTGGCGACTACTGCTATTATTCTTGCTGGAACCATTGCTAATACATCAACCACTGACTTAGTTAATACGGAAGTTATTGTTAATAATGGTACCGATGACATTAACGTCATAGGAACTTTAACACCAATACCAGTGGGGACTGCACTATCTTTTGTAGATGGTAAGTTAGTTCTTCAGGCGGGTGACGTATTGAAGGTTAAAGCATCTCTTGCTGGGAATCTAGATGTGTATATATCTTTAATGGAGATGAGTTAAAATGGCAGGTTACATAGGGAAAATCCCGATATCCTCTGCAGTTCAATCTAGAACGAAAGTAGTTTCTACGGCGGGGCAAACTGTATATAATATTATATATCAACCAGGATTTCTAGATATATTTTTAAATGGTGTAAAGCTAGAAAATGATACAGATTATACGGCAACAAATGGAACTCAAGTTGTTTTAACTGCACCAGCAAATGTAGGTCAAGTACTCGAAGGAATTGCACTATCTACATATTCATTGATTAATTCTAAAATTAATTACGCTGGAACACAGGCACCAAGTTCTACCGATGATGAATCTCAGGGGTATAGAGTAGGAGCTGTTTGGATTGATATAGTTAATTCCAATGTATATAGATGTTTAGTAGATACAACAAGTTCGGCCGAATGGGTTAAAACTACTGGAATATCATCTGAACTTCAAGACACAATAGACGAAATAGAACTTTTCGCATTAACAGGATTATAAAAAATGGCAATAAACACAGACAATTTAGAAACAGTATTAAACACTAAGATTGCTTCTGCGACTTCTTCTACCCCCGAAAAAGACCTCCTAATAATTTCGAAGTCCGTAGAGGCACTAGATAATTCGATAGCACTTAAACCCGAAGACATTGGTGTTACAGTACAAGCATATGATGCTAATGCAGCGACTACATCTGATGTAACAACAGCAGTAGCATCTTTAGTTGACTCTGCACCTGGAACGTTAGATACATTAAATGAATTAGCGGCCGCACTTGGTGATGATGCTAATCACGTTACCACAATGACTACCTTAATTAATGCCAAATTATCACCCGATGGAGATGGTTCACAATTAACTAATCTACCTTCTGGTGGTGCGACTGATATTGATGGGTTGACTGACGGGTATTATAATTCAAACTCATTATCAGTTGGGCTGGGACCATTAGCATTAGCATCAGAAGATGTATCTTACCAAAGAAATAATGTCGCAGTAGGTTATCGTGCTTTAAAGACTAACACCTCAGGTCAAACCAACGTAGCTATTGGTTATGATGCTTTAATGTATAACACCACAGGTGCTCAGAACACAGCTACTGGTTATCGAAGTTTAAATCTTAACACCACAGGCTATAACAATACAGCATTTGGTCATTATGCAGCATATAACGGCACTACTGCTCACAACAACACAGCGATAGGTTATTATGCACTAAACGCTAATACTAGCAATAATAACACAGCTATTGGTTCTGAGGCTTTATTCTCTAACAGCACAGGTTTTAAGAACACAGCATCTGGCTTTGAGGCTTTAAGAACTAACACCTCAGGTTATCAGAATACAGCATCAGGTAATGAGGCTTTAAGAAATAACACCTCAGGTTGGGGTAACACAGCATCAGGTAATGAGGCTTTAAAATTTAACACCACAGGCTTAAACCTCACAGCCTCTGGTTATAAGGCTTTATGGAAAAACACCACAGGTAATTATAACACAGCATCTGGCTATGAGGCTTTAGCATCTAACACCACAGGCCTACGGAACACAGCAACTGCTTATAAGACTTTAACGGATAACACCACAGGCGCTAATAACACAGCAACTGGTTATCTGGCTTTATATAAGAACACCACAGCTTCTGATAACACAGCGACTGGTTATCTGGCTTTATATCAGAACACCACAGGAACCAAGAATATTGGTATTGGTTATGGTGCTGGTGATGCAATAACAACTGGCTCTAATAATACCATTATAGGCGATTTACCAGGATCAACAACGCTAGCTGATACGGTTCTTATCGGTGCTGGTACTACAGAGCGATTAAAGGTTGATTCTACAGGCTTGTATATTAATGGTACTCGAAATTTAGATCTTCTAACATATACAGAAACTACAATCTCAACTTCTGGTACAATTGATCTTTCCCTTGGAACTGTATTTACACATACTCATACAGGGGGTATGTCATCATTTACTCTCTCTAATGTTCCGACAACTGGCACATCTGGATTTATTTTGATTCTCGAAAACGGTGGATCTTATCCATTAACTTGGTGGTCGGGATTAGTTTGGCCTGCAGCAACCCCTCCGACACTCACAGCTGCTGGAACAGATGTATTCACATTTACAACTCCTGATTCGGGAGTCACTTGGTATGGAATACCCTCTGGTATAGGAATGGCATAATGACATTACTTCGTAATTTGACAGGGACGACCCCACCGGCGAGTGGAGATACCCAGAATGTAGCGGATGTGTTCTCTACCTATTTGTGGGAAGGAAATAGCACCAGCGGAAGAACTATCGTTAATAACATTGATGTGTCTGGTGAAGGTGGTTTGGTTTGGATTAAGGATAGAACGCTCGGAGATAGCAATTCTTTATTTACAACCGATAGAGGTGCAAACAAAACACTTTTAACAAATGCTACAGATGCGGAAGATACAGTAGGTACATCTGTATTTCAGGCTTTTAATTCAGATGGATTTACTGTTGGAAGTCACGGAAGAACAAATGAAAATAATAGGGATTACGTATCATGGACATTCCGAAAAGCACCACGCTTTTTCGATGTTGTCACCTATACGGGGAACGGAGTTGCTGGGCGTGAGATTGCTCATAATTTAGGTGTTGCTCCAGGTATGGTTATTGTTAAAAGCACTAATGGTGGATATAACTGGACAGTATGGCATAGAGGGGAGCCAGCAAAATATGGAAAACTAAATACCACTAGCTCGTTTTCTCCAACTACAGATTATTTTGTAAACAGTAGTGGGACAGTTACTCCCCCAACAGATACGGTTTTTACTGTAGGGGCTGGTGGACCACAAAACGGCTCTGGAGGTGAATACGTAGCCTACATCTTCGCCCACGACCCTGACGGTGAGAACGATGATGGGATGATTGCGTGTGGGAGTTATACTGGGAATAGTTCTACAGATGGTCCAGAAGTAAATCTAGGATGGGAACCTCAGTATGTTCTAATTAAAAACAGTGGTAAAAATGAACGCTGGGTAGTAATGGACTCTATGCGAGGTATGGTCACTGGTGGAAATGACCCACGCTTGTCACCTGATTCTAGTGCAGAAGAATTTACCGATGATTTTATAGAGGTTTCAGCCACAGGGTTTAAATTAAAATCAACAGATGGTCTGGTGAATCTTAATACATACAACTACATCTACATGGCAATCCGCGCCCCGATGATGAAAGAACCTGAGTCTGGGACTGAGGTGTTTGCTACGAACACTAGAGGGTCAACTGGCGATGGTAAAGCCCCTACCTATCGTTCTACTTTTCCTGTCGATATGCAATTTAATCGGAATAGGACTTACGCTGGCGGTAATATGCAGATTTCAGCTAGACTTACTCAAGGACAACACATGTTCACCGATAGCGATGCTGGTCTTTATGCGGAGAGTGCTAATCCAGCAATGATGTTCGATTACATGAATGGCACTCAAGTTGATACAGGGTCAAATACTGCACAATCTGCTTGGATGTTCAAGA
>Ga0209494_1000687_pt1 | contig 15134 bp, 14 predicted proteins | sample EN1Hudseemescosm_FD_184628 | JGI IMG/M metagenome (GOLD analysis project Ga0209494, IMG submission 184628) | Methane-oxidizing microbial communities from mesocosms in the Hudson Canyon - EN1B Hudson Canyon (SPAdes) (version 2) | ecosystem: Environmental > Aquatic > Marine > Cold seeps | place... | reverse complement strand
GCCCAACTTATCAAGGTGATTTTGTTATGGCACTGAAATCAATCAAGGCCAAATCTATCTTAATGCCCTGCACACAGGACTTGTACTTTCCTCCTGAGGATAACGCCATTGAGGCGAGTCATATGAAGCATGTAGAGTTTCGACCTTTTGATTCACCATGGGGGCACTGCGCTGCAAACCCTGGAAATGATTCTGACTTTACTCAGGCCCTTGAGAAAAGCTTACAGGAACTTTTGGAATACTAAATGTATGGTTTGATATGACAATTACGTGGCAAGATTTTGAAAAAGTTGACATAAGAATTGGAACGATCATTATGGTCGAGGATTTTCCAGAAGCAAGAAAGCCTGCTTACATACTTCATGTTGACTTTGGCTTCGAAATTGGAATAAAAAAATCAAGTTCGCAAATTACAGATCTATATAACAAGGAACAACTTCAAGATATGCAAGTTATGGGCGTCGTAAATTTTGCACCCAAACAGGTTGGCCCAATTATGAGTGAGTGCTTGGTTCTGGGATTTTATCGTCCAGATAATTCTGTGGTATTAGCAACTAACGATTTGCCTATTGATAATGGCTCACGACTGTTATAGTTTCATCTCAGTTTTTTATAATTAAAAGAGTAAGTTGTTACTATTGCCTAGTTTAGCTCCTTGAGCAATGGATAAAGCTTGCGAAAATGCTTATATTCTTCATCATAATCATTTTTATATTGAATATTGGGTGTTATTTCTTTAGCAAAAACAGGCGGCGTCATAATCGCAACTGGATTGGCTCCTGTAGTTGCACATAAAGCTAGCCTTGCAGCTCCCAAAGCAGCTCCAAAATCACCATTCTCTGGTAATAAAAGTGGCACACCTAAAACAGTAGCAATGAGTTCACACCAATAATGCGAATCTGTCCCGCCACCAATTGCTATGAGCTTATCAAATTTAACACCTGCAACTTGCAGCTCTTCAAAGCTATCACGCAGACCAAAAGCAACACCACTGAGTACAGCATGGGTTATTTCTTCAGTACTGGTGCTAGCACTAAGACCTAAAAAACCACCACGAACAGCAGCATCGTTATGCGGGGTGCGTTCACCGCTTAGATAAGGAATAAATTGGATTTCTCCAGGGGCTTTTAACTTCAAACCCAAAGACTTAGTGAGTTCTGTTGGTTCTTTACCTGTAAGCTGTGATAGCCAATTCAGACTCCCTGTGGCTGAAAGCATTACTCCCATTTGATACCAATGATGAGGGATGGCATGACAAAAAGTATGCACAGCAGTTTTAAAGGCTGGGACATAGTCATTTCGTGCTGCCAAAATTACGCCAGAGGTGCCCAGTGACACAAAACTTTGCCCTTCCCGCAATACGCCAATACCACAAGCGGCAGCGGCATTATCTCCAGCACCACCAGCTACATAAACAGGTGTTGATAAACCCCATTTTTTTATTAGCTCTAAGCGAAGTTCACCAGCCTTAGCGTTGCCTTCGATTAAGCGTGGCATTTGATCAAGCCGCATATTCGATACTTTAAGCAAATAATCAGACCATTGCCGCCTCCCAGTATCAAGCCAAGCAGTACCAGAGCTGTCAGACATATCTGACACATAATCACCCGTCAAATAATAATTAAGGTAAGCTGCAGGCAACAAAACTTTATCGATTCGCTTGAAATTACTAGATTCGTTTTTTTGAAGCCATGCAAGCTTTGGTGCGGTAAACCCTGAAAAAACAATATTACCCGACAGCTGTCGAACTTTATCTATTTGATCTAATTTCAATGCCTCCTTTGCTGACCTGGTGTCATTCCATAATATGCATGGACGAATAACTGCTCCTGTCCCATCAAGCAGAGTGGCACCATGCATATGACCTGTTACTCCAATTCCACGAACATAAGCAAAGTTTGGATACTTTAGACTGAGTTCCAACATTGCACTTTCTAAAGCTGTTATCCAATCAGCTGGATTTTGCTCAAACCAACCTGTTTTTGGTTGAGATAGTGGATAATTGTAACTGGTTGAGCCAATTGACTGGCCATTGTCGTCAATCAGCAATGCTCGTAGCCCGGAAGTTCCTAGATCAATGCCGATAAAAGCCATAATTTAAACCCTGAATTATATAAATTTACACCTTTGATAAATAATATTTAATCGTTGCGCTCAATCCATCAGACCAAATCATTAAAAGCCACCGGTCAAAAGCCACTAAAAAATCACTATTAGTTGAAATTTTTTTATCATATATTCTTTGCTCAATCCATCGCTTTGGGTTTGTTTTTGCCTCTTTAGCAACTGATTTAAGATTATCCCAATTAGGATCATTTGATTCAATAAGACTCCCATCCTCGCGCGTTCCATAACACATCCTCGCCCAAATCGCCTCAATTAAAGCCAAGCCTTGAATAGACATATTTTTAGATAAACATTGTCTCACTATAGGCAAAACAAAGCCTGGGTGACGAGCAGATCCATCAAATGAGACCCGACGTACGGTATCTACAATGGCAGGGTTGGAAAACCTCTTAGCAATAAAATCTAGATATTGTCGAGGCGACACATTAGGAACAGAGCTTACATGCGGAATAACCTCTTCAATATGAACCTTATATAATAATTTCTTAATGAGTATATTGTCCATACAGCCTGAAATAGTTTTAATTGATAATAATTCACCAGCATTTGCAATAAATTGATGTCCTGCATTTAAAATTCTAATTTTCATTACCTCATATGAATGTACGTCAGAGGTAAAGGTTACTCCCACATTCTCTAGATGAGGACGACCAGCACAAAAGTCATCTTCAATAACCCATTGCCTGAAGTTTTCATGAGTAACAGGGGCTGTATCGTCAATACCAAATTGCTGCACCAATTCAAGCTCTTTATCTCCAGTAGCAGGCACAATACAATCAACCATAGAGTTTGGAAAACTACAATTTTCATCAATCCAGGTCGCCAGTAATGGGTTAGACATGGTTGCCAAGGACACAATCGTATTACGTAAAATATTGCCGTTTCCTTGGAGATTGTCGCAACTCAATCCGGTAAACGGACCAATACCACTCTCATATCTTTGTTTTAAGGCAGCAATAATAGCACCAAAGGCTGTGCGCGGAGTATTTGGATTTTGTGCGTCATGCAAAATATCGGCGTGAGTATTGTCAAATTCGTTTGTCACAGGGTCTAAATAATAGCCACTTTCGGTCACTGTTAAAGATACAATCCTGATTGATGGATCAGTCATACGTTCAATAAGAGAATTGTTATTACTATCGATTTGCTCATAGTCAATCATAGAGCCTACAATTTCTACTGATTTAGTGTCTGGCTTAAGTTCTATTAAAGTCGTTAAGCAATTTTGCTTTATTAGTTTCTCTCTTTGAATGACGTCAAACTCTCTAACTCCAGCACCTACGATTGCCCAATTATAGTCAATTCCTGTTTCAAAAAGTCTATGCAAATACCAAGATTGGTGTGCACGATGAAAATTACCTACACCAATATGAATAATGCCTGGCGATAGCTTTTTACGATTATATTTGGGCTTTTTTATGTTCTTGGGAAGTGAGGACAGTGAGTAGTTAGATAGTTCCATTGATTTTTATAAAGTATGATTAATTTAGTTTCCTAGATATCCTGAAATTCAATCACAGAGATTGATTACTTTATCCGCATTAAAAAAAGATTCTTTTGCAATTAGTTTTGCATTTATATCGTCGTTCTGCCTAACTCTTTCCAATGCTTGAGATTCTGTCATACCCGTTGATATATGTCTTTTGACAACACGATCATTGCTAACTTCTGATGGTATATCCAATAACCATGTTTCATCAAAAAGTTTTCTAATTGAACACCAAGGTTCTGAATTCAGGAGTAAATAATTACCTTCAACCAGTACTATTTTATGATCAGTCGATAACTGTATTGCTTTTTCAATTGGGTCTTTTAAATGATGATCAAAACTGGGAAAAATTCCTATCCGAGATTTGCGTGCTTTAGCAAGATCACTAAAAAACTTTTGAGAATTAAAAGTAAAAGGCGATCCTCTTCGAAGATATGCTTGAGAGGAATTTTTCATTTGACCTAATTCACTCATGTAATAGTGATAGCCATCAAGTGGTATGATGACACATAACTCATTTAGACGTGTTTTTAGTAAACTTGCAAGTGTGCTTTTACCACTTCCCGGTGCGCCAGCTAAACCAATCCAAAACTGTGATCCATTAACAATGCTTTTGGATTTTTCATACAATTCATCTGCAAGTTGATTATATATTTCCAAGGATTGTTCTCATTAATTATCCCAAACAGCTTGAATTTTAAGGCTGTCTTTAGGCACACCATCTTGCATGTATGTTGCAATATCTTCGGCATTTAATTTGTGTGTTACGATTTTTTCAAGTTCTGGAATGCAGTTCTGAATAGTTGCCAGTGCTTCAATAATATTATCATGATTTAATGAATGAGAGCCGGCAATAGTGAGTTGTCTGCGAAATATTTCAAAAGGAGAAATTTCCATTTTTGCATCTGCTGGACAAACACCTAGATGCATAATTTTTCCGCCATCACATACGAAGTTAATAAGCTTTTCTGCAACCTTTATAAGTCCTGTTGCGTCAACTACTAAATCAAATTCTTTATTTAAATTTTCAAGATTTTCCTCAGAAGAGTGCACACTATTAAATCCCATACTTTCAGCAAGTGTTAGACGATCTGGATTGACATCTACAAAGGTAATCTTTTTTGCGCCTTTATCTTTTGCTGCTAAAGCAAATAATAACCCCATAGGTCCTGCGCCAAAAATAAGTGCGTTATTAGAAGCTCCAGCATTGATAGCTCCAACACCATTTAACGCACAACCTAATGGTTCAGCAAGTGCTGCAATATGAAAAGGCAGGTCTCCAATATTGTGTAGTGCATTTTGATGGACTAAAGAGTAACGTGCAAATCCACCATTAACAGTTACGCCATACGCACCTAAAGTTTCGCATAAATGTGCATTATTATTTTGACAAGACAAGCAATAACCACATTCAATATTAGGATCGACAACTACATTATCGCCAACTTTAATCTTAGTTACCTCGTCACCAATTTGCTCTACAGTGCCAGCATATTCATGTCCAGGAACTACTGGAAATGCTGATGAGCCATAGTTTCCTTTTAATACTTCCAAGTCTGTGTGGCACAAACCACTTGCACGAACTGCAATAAGAACTTGTTCTTTTTCTAATAAAGGAATTTTAATCTCTTGATAAGATATTTTATTTTTTTCTGTAAATACAATTGCTTTCATTAAAAACCTCGGATTAATATTTTTTTAAGAGTGTACTTTGTGATAATCCATATAAACTATTAAATGGTATTATTGCGCTTCCTAAAGCTCTAGCATTTATTCCAATTGTGCCGCTTTCAATATTTACAGGTTCCGTCCCTTCCCAATTTAAATCTTCAAGTAAATTTTTTAACTTCAAATTGATTTCAGCTAATAGATTTCTATTTAAATGTCCATCAAAAATAACTAAATTAGTGTTTATAACAGAATTGACTGAGAGTATAGACCACTTTATCCCTTCAAGAGCTTGCTCTACCCAAGAGTTGAACATTCTTCGAACTTCTGTCGGCAATTCTTTCTCCATAATAAGCAGTTTTGGGTCATATCCATTTTTTTTCAAATCTTGTTCTAGGGAATTTAATGAGGCTATTTCAATTAATTGCTTAAAGCCACTGCCATGATTTATTGGGATAGTTCCAATGGATGATGTGAATTTCAGATCAGGGTTAAATAGTTGCCCATTTAAAACTATGGCGCCACCAATAAAAGCTCCGAGATAGATGTAGAGAAAATTAGGATTATTATTACCATTCCCTATAAACATTTCAGCTAGACATGCTGCAGGAACATCATTCATTTTTGATACTTCATATTGGGGAGCAATTGCCTTTATTTCATCAATTATATTAATATCATCCCACTTGCTAAGAATCTTAGTATCAACTCCGAAAACCTCTGCCCATTTACTAAGTTTATCTGGTTGTGCGATACCAATTCCAACTAGTCTCTGTTTCTGGTCAGATGACATATAATCAAATATTTTTTTTAGTGATTGAGAAATGTTTTTTAGAACAACTGGAACATTAGGGTATTCGTATCTCAATGAATATTGTTTAAGAATCTTGCACTTAAAGTCTATCAAAGATATGTCTAATTGATGTCTTCCAATATTAATTCCAATTGAAAATGCTGCTTCAGGATTAAGATTGAAAGGCGCAGAAGGTTGCCCCATTTTTCCATATATATACTCTTCTTGTATTACTACATTATTACTTATAAAACGCTTAAAAATTAAAGATACAGTTTGCGGCGTTAAGTGAGTTACACGAGCTATTTCAGCCTTAGATAGAGGCCCTTGTTGTCGTAATAAATCTATAATAGTATTTTCGTTATACTGCTTTAAACCGCCCTGATTACTTCCACGGTGAGACTGTAATGCTGCATCCATATTATTAAGTTATTACTCCAGTATTTTTTATAAAAATTGATTTTTCCAAATCTATTATCCCTGATGATTAAAAAGTTTTCTCCTTTTGTCATTGATAAACTAGCACTATTAAATGTTTAAACCACTATAGTTTTTATTCGAATTTTTTTAATACGCAGAAAGTGACCTGTTTGTTCATATTTTTAACTTTAATTCGAAATTGTTTAAAAAATAGTGGACTAATGTTTAATTTGCATTATAATCTATATCTACTAAATCAATTTGATTTAGTTAGTAATTTTTTTTTAAAATAATCAAAATAGAGGAGATGTATTAAATGAATATACAAAAAACACTTTGCTTCGCAGCAGCTTTAGCATTAAGTAATGCGGCATTTTCTGCCGAAATTACTGTCGCAAATGTTAATAATGCTGACATGATTACATTGCAGGAGCTTTCAACAGAATGGGAAGATAAAACAGGTCACAAAGTAAACTGGGTCACTCTAGAAGAAAATGTTCTTCGTCAGCGTGTAACAACAGATATCGCTACAGGTGGCGGTTCTTTTGATATTATGTTGATTGGTGCGTATGAAACGCCAATGTGGGGTGCAAAAGGCTGGTTGGAGCCATTAGATGAATTTGCTAATGATGCAAATTATGATCTAGAGGATATATTCCCGTTAGTAAGAGATGGATTATCTGCAAATGGAAGTCTTTATGCTGTCCCTTTGTACTCTGAAACATCGTTTACTTTTTATCGAACAGATTTATTCAGATTAGCTGGTATTCCGGTTCCAACTGAACAAATCACATACACTGAGTTTGCTGAAATGGTTGCAAAATTGCATGATCCAGAAAATGGTGTATATGGAACATGTCAACGTGGTAAAGCAGGTTGGGGTGAAAATATGGCATTTGTTGGTACTGTTGCTAATGCATTTGGCGCCCGTTGGTTTGATGAAGGTTGGAATCCGCAACTTGATTCACCAGAATGGCATGCTGCAGTGAACTACTATGTTAACCTGATGCAAAACTATGGCCCTCCAGGCGCTTCTGCAAATGGACACAATGAAAATCGTGCTTTATTTGCTGATGCTAAATGTGCAACTTGGGTAGATGCGACATCAGCGGCAGGTTATCAGCGTAACAAAGATACTTCTAATGTTTCAAGTGTAACTGACTTCTTCCAGGCACCTAAACAGGCTACCGATAAAGGTACTGGTTGGTTCTGGTCTTGGGCAATGGCTATTCCATCAAGCTCAAAGGAAGTTGATGTTGCTAAAGACTTCTTGAAATGGGCTACTTCTAAAGAGTATTTCAAAAAAGTTGGTGCAACTAAGGGCTGGGTTGCCGTTCCTTCAGGCGCACGTAAGTCTATTGAAGAAGATCCTCGTCGCCTAGCTGCTGCTCCTTTTGCTAAAGGAATTGTAGAGGCTATTATGTCAGTGGACCCTACAGATCCATCACTACTTCCAGTTCCTTATACGGGTGTTCAATTCGTTGCTATTCCTGAGTTCCAAGGTATTGGTAACTATGTCGGTCAACAAGTTGCTGCGGCACTTGCAGGTCAACAATCAGTTGATGAAGCTCTAGAAAACTCACAGCAATTTGCTGAGAGAGAAATGAAGAAAGCTGGATACAACTAAGAGTTCTTCTTTTTAATGACACGCGAATCAATGAATTGGTTCGCGTGTTTTTTATTAAAATTAAATTCTTTAACAAGGTAAAACACCTTTTCAAACTATAGGGCCATAAAGAAGTGGTAACAAATCATTTAAGATTCAGAGCGAGATTGATGATGTCTCCTTCTGTTTTATTATTGCTAGGTTGGATGTTGGTTCCACTAACCATGACGATTTATTTTTCGTTCTTAAGATACAACCTTTTAAATCCAGGTACTGAATCTTTTACAGGCTGGACTAATTATTATTATTTTGTAACTGACCCAAGTTTTACAGATGCCTTAGTTAATACTATTTCTATTTTTGGCGGTGTTTTATTAATTACAACTATTGGCGGGATTGCATTTTCATTATTACTAGATCAACCCATGTGGAAGTCAGGTTTAATAAGAATGCTAGTAATAGCCCCCTTTTTTGTTATGCCGACAGTTTCAGCACTTGTGTGGAAAAATATGTTTATGAATCCAGTGAATGGGTTTTTTGGGCAAATCGCTTCTTTCTTAGGGCTTCAGCCCTTTGATTTCTTTGGTCAAGCTCCGCTCTTATCTGTAATTTGGATTATTAGTTGGCAGTGGTTGCCTTTCGCAACTTTAATTTTATTAACGGCTTTGCAATCTCTTGATCGAGAACAGTTAGAAGCATCTGAAATGGATGGGGCTAATTCGTTTTCTAGGTTTATATTTATTATATTGCCGCACCTTGCAAGACCAATTACCGTTGCAATTCTCATTCAAACTATTTTTTTATTATCTATTTTTGCTGAAATTCTTGTTACTACCAATGGTGGCCCAGGAACAGCTACAACAAACTTAACCTACCTAATATATGTTCAATCATTACTCCAGTTTGATGTTGGCGCTGGTTCTGCTGGCGGAGTAATAGCTATCATTCTCGCAAATATTGTGGCGATCTTCCTGATGAGAATGATTGGTAAAAATTTGGAGTAGACTATGCGCGCAATATCAAATAACCGTAAAGCTTTTAATACAGCAATAGCGCTTACACTTGGGTTATTTATGTCTTTCCCAATTATTTGGATTTTGATACTATCGTTTAAGTCTGAACTTGATGCAATAGGTAATCCATTACAAGTCTTACTCTCGAGTTGGACCCTAGATAGTTTTAGTACCGTTCAAGGCAGGTCTGACTATCTTAAACATTTTAGCAATTCCGTTATTATTTCCTTGGGGTCAACATTTTTAGCACTACTTGTGGCTATTCCTTCAGCGTGGGCGATGGCATTTGTTCCAGGTAAGCAAACTAAAAATATTTTGATGTGGATGTTATCAACCAAGATGTTGCCCCCAGTTGGAGTGCTTATACCGATATATTTGTTATTTCGTGACTATGGCCTTTTAGACACCAGAGTAGGTCTTGTTATTATCTTAACGCTAATAAATTTGCCTATCATTATTTGGATGTTATACACCTATTTCAAAGAAATACCAGTTGATATATTAGAGGCTGCACGCATGGACGGCGCTGGGTTGAAGCAAGAAATTCTTTATGTTTTAACACCTATGGCAATTCCGGGCATTGCTTCAACACTTATTTTGAATATTATTTTGGCATGGAATGAAGCTTTTTGGACAATTAACCTTACGGCTTCAAATGCTGCCCCTTTAACAGCATTTATTGCTAGTTACTCAAGTCCAGAGGGGTTATTTTATGCCAAACTTAGTGCAGCGAGTATTATGGCGATAGCACCCATTTTAATTATGGGTTGGTTTAGTCAAAAACAACTGGTACGTGGCCTCACCTTTGGTGCAGTCAAATAGGAGAATTTTATGGGAAGTATAACTTTAAAAAATGTAACAAAATCTTTCGATGATGTGGAAGTGATTCCACAAGTAAATATTGAGATAAGGGATGGCGAATTTGTTGTTTTTGTCGGTCCCTCCGGTTGTGGAAAATCTACGTTATTAAGAATAATTGCAGGTCTTGAGGACGTGACTAGTGGTGTTGTTGAAATAAATAATCAGGATGCTACCACATTGCCACCTGCAGATAGAAGTTTGGCGATGGTGTTTCAGTCCTATGCTTTATATCCGCATATGTCAGTTCGAAAAAATATCGCATTTCCATTAAGAATGGCAAAAATTGATAAGGTTGAGCAAGATAAACGTATCGAAACTGTAGCGAAGGTGTTAAACCTTACAGATTATTTAGAGCGTCGTCCTGCACAACTATCTGGTGGGCAAAGACAGAGAGTTGCTATCGGACGCGCTATTGTTCGTGAGCCTTCTGCATTTTTGTTTGACGAGCCATTATCTAACCTTGATGCAGCACTTAGGGTTGAAATGCGTTTGGAGATAAGCGAGCTCCACAAAAAATTAAGAACAACCATGATTTATGTTACGCATGACCAGATTGAAGCAATGACAATGGCCGATAAAATAGTAGTGCTTCAAGCTGGAGTTATAGAGCAAGTTGGCAGTCCAATGGAGTTATATGATAAACCATGTAATAAATTTGTTGCAGGATTCATTGGCTCTCCAAAAATGAATTTCCTAGAAGGTAGCGAGGCTGACAAATATAATGCACATACTATTGGGGTGCGACCAGAACATATTAGCATTTCAAAAACAAAAGGCCAACTGGTAGGCACTGTTGGTGTTGTGGAGCATTTGGGTTCGGATACATATTTACATGTAAGTTGTGAGAACAGTAATGAACAAATGATAGTGCGTGCTGATGCAAATAATGGCTTTAAGTATGGTGATAAGATTCATCTAACTCTTGATATAAAAAATATCCATCGTTTTAATAATCATGGAGTTTGTATATATGAAACGCCTTAATAAAAAAGTCGCGCTTATAACAGGAGCTGCTCGTGGAATTGGTTTTGTTATTGCCAAAGCTTATAAAGGAGAAGGTGCAATTGTAGTTATTGCAGATATTAACCTAGAAGCGGCACAAAAAGCAGCTGTTGAAATTAGTGATAATACATTTGCAATCCAAATGGATGTAACCAGTCAAGAGAGTATTGACAATGCTATTAATGAAGTGATTGCTAAAGTTGGCAAAATTGATATTTTAATAAATAATGCAGCTCTTTTTGATGCTGCTAAAACGGTTGACATATCCAGAGATTCGTATGAAAAATTATACGCTGTTAATGTTGCGGGGACCTTGTTCACCCTGCAAGCAGTGGCCAAACAGATGATTAAACAGGGCAATGGCGGCAAAATTATTAATATGGCTAGTCAAGCAGGAAGAAGAGGTGAGGCACTTGTTGCAGTTTATTGTTCTACTAAAGCTGCGGTAATATCTTTGACTCAATCATTTGGTTTAGATTTAATTAGATATGACATTAATGTCAATGCGATTTCACCAGGCGTGGTTGATGGTGAACATTGGAAGCATGTAGATTCTTTATTTGCAAAACTTGAAAATAAAAGGATTGGACAGAAAAAAGCAGAGGTTGAAGCCAATGTGCCTGCCGGACGTTTTGGAGTGCCAGAAGATTTAACAGGTATGGCTATTTTTCTTGCATCAAAAGATGCAGATTATATAGTTTCACAAACCTATAACGTAGATGGCGGTCAGTGGATGAGTTAATGAATCAACTAACCTAATGAAAAACTTAAAGATGAATCTGAAAAGAGAAAATTTCCATAATAACGAAATCTATTGCCCAATTTATTGGAGATAGAATTTTGTTTATGTTAAATATTAAAGATCCAAAAAAAATACTATGGTTATAACATTAGGAGAATTAATTGTTGAATTCGCCTCAAATGAAATAGATTGTGGACTTAAAAAAATCACAACATTTTCTGGACCCTATCCAAGTGGAGCTCCTGCAATATTTATTGATCAAGCTTCTAAAGTGGGCGCTAAAACTAAAATTTATGGGTCAGTCGGTAATGACATATTTGGTGAGTCCTTAGTTAATAGACTTAGAAATGATGGGGTCGATACAACAGAAATACAAATACTAGAGGGCATACCAACAGGAACAGCCCATGTTTCATATTTTTCTGATAGAAGCAGAGTGTTTGTTTTTCATATAGAAGGCTCAGCTGCAGATCAAGTTACTCTTAGCAATCTACCAAAAGAACCCTTTATTCTTCATATATCTGGTGCATCACTAGGTATTGATAATGTTAGAAAAAATTTATTAGACTTGTGCAGTTATACAATCAGAAATGGTGGAAAAATTTGTTGTGATCCTAATATTCGTAAAGAGCTTTCAATTGCTAAAAAAGAGATTGAAAAAATACTAATAAAAGTATTAGATCAAAGCGAAATAATCATGCCTAGTGTGGAAGACCTTGAATTACTTTACCCAAATTTAACAACTGAGCAATCTTGTTATGCGTTATTAGATAATGAAAAAACTAACATGATTGTCTTAAAAATGGGAGACAAAGGTGTTAAGTTAATAACCAGAAATGAGGAAATTAAATTCCCCGCATATGTTGTAAAGGAAATTGACCCAACAGGTGCTGGAGATTGCTTCTGTGGAACCTTTTTAGGAATGATGGATATAGGTTACGATACTCAAACTGCAGTAGAGTACGCAAATGCAGCTGGGGCATTACACGTAACCAATCAAGGAGGAATGGAAAATAACCCAACTATAAAAGAGATTGAGCAATTCATCAAAAATAACTAATTTTCTATGATAATTCGAGATATCCTTCATAAAAATAAATCTGGAGCTGCGATTGGTTTGCCGAGTTTTTGCTCTTCTAATATGTTTGTAATTGATGCTGCGTTGGATTATGTTCTTCAAAAAGATGTGCCTATTGTTATTGAAGCAACATGTAATCAAATAAATCAATTTGGAGGATACACAGGCATACTTCCAAAAGATTTTTCAAAAAAAGTCAGATCTTTAGCTACAGAAAAAGGAATTGAGCATACTAAGTTAATCCTTGGTGGTGATCATCTTGGTCCGAATCCATGGAAGCATCTATCTGCAAGTAAAGCAATGCAAAATGCTCAAGTTATGGTTAAGGATTATGTCCAAGCAGGATTTACTAAAATTCATCTGGATGCAAGTATGGCTTGTAAAGGAGAAAATACGCCAAGTTTTGAAGAAGTTGCACGCCGAAGTGCCGAATTATGCATGGTTGCAGAACAATATGCGCCTGATTTAGACTCTATTTGTTATGTTATTGGCACTGAGGTACCTATTCCTGGAGGTGAGACCGAAACAATAGATACATTGCAAGTTACCAGTCCAGATAGACTAGATCGCACTATAGAAACACACATACAAGCATTTAAAGAAAAAAATCTTCAAGCGGCACTGTCTCGAATTGTATCTGTTGTAGTGCAACCAGGTGTTGATTTTTCTCATACTGCTGTGACGCAATATTCAAAATCTAGTGCAAAAAAGCTTGTAGACCAACTATCTAAATACAAAGATATAGCCTTTGAAGCGCATTCAACAGACTATCAGCAAACTGCTGGGCTAGCAAATCTTGTGGAAGATCATCATCTTTTCCTAAAGGTGGGACCAGAACTAACATTTGCTCTAAGAGAGGCGTTATTTTTGTTGGCAAAAATTGAGGATGAGTTGTTTCAAGATAAAGCATCAAACCTTATCCAAGTGGTTTTTAAAACAATGGACAACAATCCAAAAGATTGGATAAATTATTACCATGGTAGTAGCGATGAACAACAATTTCTTAAACATTATAGTTATAGCGATAGAATAAGATACTATTGGGACCATCCAGATGTTGATAGTGCAATCAATAAAATGATTAAAAATCTAGATAATGTAGATATACCAGAGTTTGTTATTTCTCAATTTTTTGGTATCGCGACAAACGAGCAAAATAACGAAACAGCACGCTCCCTAATTAATTCGAGAATTCAGTATGTAGTAGGCAGATATTACAATGCTTGCGGACTTGCTAAGTGGTGAGGTGATGCTGATATTCAAAACAGTCCATTAATTAATCTTAGTTTTATGAAAACATTAAATTTAATTACTTATTCAATATCTAAATGTGCAAGAGAGCATATTGTAAAATTAAGATTTGATATTTCAAAAATAACTTTATTACTATAAATGATCATTTGTGCCGGCGAATCCTTAATCGATATGGTTTCTTTCAAAGGAGAGCCTGAATATACTCCTCACGTTGGTGGCAGTAATTTCAACTCATCCATTGCACTTGGTCGCCTGGGGGCTAATTGCTATTATTTTGGCGCCGTATCCAATGATAGTTATGGGAAGTTAATTGAGAGTAAGTTACGTCATTCAAAAGTAAAGGAAGACTTTGTCATTAAGACAAATCGCCCTACAACCCTTGCTTATGCTGATGTAATGGACGGCATAGCAGAGTACACCTTTGTTGATGAGCATTCAGCTGGGAGGTTGTTGGATTCATCGAGCCTCAAGCCATTTCTAGATGGAGTGAAAAAGGCAAAGGCATTACTGGTTGGAGGAATAAGTCTTCAAGCAGAGCCTTGTGGATCAAGTTGGCAGTGGCTTATTGAGGGGGTTTCAGGACACTTACCCATTTATTTTGATGCCAATATTCGTCCTGATTTTATTGAAGATAAACAAAGATATTTTGATCGCTTTGTTGAGCTAACTTCTAAAGTTGATATTATTAAAATATCAGATGAAGATTACCGCTATCTTTTTGGAGCACAGAACATTAATGAGGTCAGTAAAAGTTGGCTGGATAATGGCGTTAAACTCGTTATATATACTTTAGGGTCAGAGGGCTCAAAAGTGATTTATGGTAATGGCAATGAAGCATTTGCTAAGAGTAACAAGGTTGAAGTTGTCGATACTATTGCTGCGGGCGATACTTTTAATGCTGGCTTTCTATTAAATCTTGATGAGCAGGATTTGCTTGATAGAGACAGTCTAAATACTATCAATAATGATCAGCTAACTCAAGCACTTAGTTTTGCGAATAAAGTGGCAAGTATTACTGTAACTAGAAAAGGTGCAAATCCGCCCTGGCATGAAGAACTCTATTAGCAGAAAAAAATAATTT
>Ga0209494_1000685_pt1 | contig 15147 bp, 15 predicted proteins | sample EN1Hudseemescosm_FD_184628 | JGI IMG/M metagenome (GOLD analysis project Ga0209494, IMG submission 184628) | Methane-oxidizing microbial communities from mesocosms in the Hudson Canyon - EN1B Hudson Canyon (SPAdes) (version 2) | ecosystem: Environmental > Aquatic > Marine > Cold seeps | place... | reverse complement strand
GACCTAGAATTGAGGTTACATTTACAATCCGCCCCCATTTATTTTCTTTCATATAAGGAACCACCGCCTGACATAATAGAAAAGGCGTTCGCAAATTAACACGAATAATTCGATCGAAATCCTCCACTGCTATAGAGGAGAATTCTCCGATTTTGTTAATACCCGCATTATTCACCAATATATCAATTTCTTGATCCTTTAAAAAACACACAAAGTCAGCGACGGATTTGTCATCCAAAAAATCAACTTGTTTGTATGCCGTACCAGAGGGATGGTCAGCCTCACTAGTAGTTCCTGTTACGATAACATCGCAACCATCTTTGACTAACTGTTGAGCGACAGCATATCCAATTCCACGAGTAGCTCCTGTGACCACTGCTCGGTATTTTTTTGCAAACATATTTTATTGCCCTTTTACAAATCGCATCAAGTAAGCGCTCACAAGATGGTCTAACACCATATGTGCATCTTCAGCTGGGCCATATTCTTTATCCCCAGTTGGAACATGTACAGTTATGTCTGCAAGCTCTCGAAGTTTACCCCCATCAAACCCAGTCAACCCAACAGTTATAGCGCCTTTTTGTTTAGCTACCTTCAGTGCTTCAAGTAAGTTAACTGAATTACCAGAAGCAGATATAGCAACAACAACGTCATTTTTTTTCAATAAAACCTGTAACTGTTGACTAAATATTTTCTCAAAACCATCATCATTAGCAATTGCCGTTATTATGGCCTTGTTGTCACACAAACTTACTGCCCTAAAGGGTTTGTCCCATGATCGTGTACCAATCGATATGTCATTTGCAAAATGACTGGCCGTAGCTGCACTTCCACCATTACCAATAAAATATACTGAAGCTTCTTTTTCGCGAGTAACCAGTAGAATTTCAATAAACGCAGCAATTTCATCAAGTGATATTTTTTTAAGAACATCACCTACATAATTCAAATATGAGTGAGAGAAATCTTGGGTTTTTGTATTTTCATTGTAAATCTTATCTATTGAATTCATCTATTTCTCAATTTATATTGTCTAATAAAAAAATGACAAAATTAATTTTATCATTTGGACTATAAAGAATATATTAATTAGCCCAATTTAAAATCACCTGTTTATTTAAAAATACGTAAGTGAGGGTTTAGCTTCGTTTACAAAACATGTACTAGATGATTCTCTTAAAAGTATATTTGACTCTTCAGATTGTTCTGAAAGAATAATCTTAGAATCCTTATATGAATACAAGTTATGCCCTGGAGTGAAGTTAAAAAAAACAACATTCCGCATTTTCCCTAAAATATATTTTGCACGATGAATCCCAATGCTATCAAAAAGATACGCATCCCCCTTAATTCCGGTTAATAGTTTTTTTTCAAAGTTATTCACCTGCATTTCACAGTCATCAGGAGTTATGTGGATTACTTCAAATATATTTCTTTTATGTGAACCACATAAATATTCCATATGTGTATCATTTTCTGTCACATCTGATAAAAACAACATTAATGATACCTGGTGAAACCTATCTGTATGATAACGATACGCTAATATATTTTCTTCTGTAGGAGTTATTTTTTGCAGCAAAGGATTTTCTCTCAAATAATAATCGCTTCCATAATATGTCTTTAATAATGCAACTAGTCTTTCGTCAAACAAAAAATTTTGAATTTCAGGATCATTCAAAGTTAGAAAAGCTTGAATATCTACATTTTTATTTTCTTGATTTGCATTTGTATATATTTTATTGGAAGGATTATTCCCGGCTTCAATCGGAACTACATAATTGTTATATATGTGTTCTGAAAATGATTTATAATTTTTATCTATCTGCACAACACCTTGCATTGAAAAATCTTTACTTTCTACAAAAATATTATACTTCTCACAAATTTTATTATTATTTTTTCGATACCATCTAGCATATACAAAAAGGTCAAAAAGTTTTCTCTTAATTCTGCCAAAAAGAAATTTTAGAATATTTCTCAGAATTATTTTCATATAAATAGCTCCATTTTCTACTTATTAAGTATTAAATGCTGTTTTCAAAATATTCACCACGTCGTCCATCCACCATCGACAATAATATTCTGACCAGTTAAATAAGCCGAAAGATCACTGGCTAAGTATGCAACTGTACCTTTAAAATCTTCTTCGGTAGCCATTCTTTTTAAAGGTGTACGAGATTCATAGCGCTCAACAAATTTATCAGGCTGATTACGGAAAACACCACCAGGTGATATTGTATTTACCCTTATATTCGGCGCGAGTGTTGTTGATAACCAACGAGTCAGTTGAATAAGCCCCCCCTTAGATGCCGCATAAGCAGCTGGACTACCCATCTCTAGGCCTTCGTATAATGAGTAATCAGGACCATTTACACCATAAATGGAAGCCACGTTGATAATAGACCCTATACCATTTTTTTTTAATTTTGGTGTCAGCCCCTTTGCTAAATCAAAAGCAGCCGTCAAGTTAACTTCTATTGCTCGGCGCCAAGTTTCTACACTTTGTGCTTCGAAATCGGTAACCCAACCTTCCAATCCAGATGTACCAACAAAAGCAGCATTATTAATTAGTATATTTAGCCCATCATCTTGTTCAAGTAAGCCTTCTATTAAATCAGACCTCGCCAAACCATTTTCTAGGTCACATTCAATAGTTTCAATACGACTAGCTTTAAAACTCTCTAATGTCGCAAGCAATTGATCATAATTAGCTTCTTGCCTATCAACCAAAACTAAATTAGCTCCAAGCTCCGCCAGAGTTATAGCCATTTGTTTCCCAATCTCTCCTGCAGCACCTGTTATTAATGCTCGACGACCTTTAAGATCCATTAATTCATTTATCGTTTTCAAGTTCCTCTCCGACTAATTCTTCTGCAAGAAATTCTGCTATTCTGAAATCAAATTCTGTATCAATATCAATAGAACGATTGAGTGGGATTTCAACGCTCCTTACTCTTCCTTCGAAGATAGAATTATATTTTTTAACAAAACAAGGGGAAACCACATAAGCGACTGTTGTTACATCATAAGCGCCTGGCGCATCCTGGCGCCTAAACACTTTAGACCTCGATGACATCATAAGCGAAACAAAACCATCATCATCTTTTGTAACCATATTAAAATAAGGATTACGATGCGCTTCAGAGACTGTTATAACGACATCCACATTACCTTTCTCATACTCATTAATACATCTTTCAATATCGTTCACAGAACGAAGGGGTGCTGTCGGAGGGATAACAACTAAGCCATCAATTTGCATGCTTTTATTCTCAGATAAATAATCAAGCGCATGCCGCCATACAGACCATTCAGGACTATTATCTTCAGCAAGATGTTTCGGTCTCATGAAGGGCACAGTCGCACCATATTCTTTCGCAATTTTTGCAATTTTTTCTGAATCGGTTGATACAATAATATCTGATATACGCTGTACTTTTTTTGTTACTTCAATTGCCCACCCTATAAGAGGTTTATTTGCCAATAGCCGAATATTCTTATCTGGTATTCCTTTAGAACCACCTCGCGCACATATCAATGCTACATAGTTCATGTTTGCACGACCTTCATGTTTTTTTCCAGATAGACAACTTTTCCTATATCACTGGATTTATTTATCGCCTCAATAATAGTAAGAGCATACAAACCATCTTCTCCTGTAACCAGAGGTTTATTGCCATCATGGACACATAGAATAAAGTTTTTGAGTTCTTCTTTATAGGTTAAATCTTGTTCAGGCTTCTCTGAAAAAATCATTTCCCATGAATCTCCATTAGCAGGGAAAAAATCAACATCACCTTTAATACCATCCCAGCGTAATGTTCCTTCTTCACCGACCACCAGACATTGTCGAGTAGCATCATGCCTTATAAAATCTAAGGTTACATTAGCAACAATTTCTTTAGTATTTTTATTTTTTTTAAAACCGAGTAAAAAATTAGCTGTATCCTCAACATCTATTTCAAGATTACCCTGACGCGACACATGTGACTTCACCCAAACAACTGTTCCAAACAGCCACTGTAAATAATCAATCTCATGGCTCAACTCTAATAAAACGCCACCACCTAATTTTTTTTGTGCACTTACCGTGTTCCTATAATCTGAGCCTGGTCGCCAACTGATAAGGTTTTGCCCTGCTTCTGTGCGAATTGAAAATTTCTCTCCAACTTTATTATTTATGCAATCTTTGAATATAATAAGTGACGGTGAAAACCTGAGGTTATAACCAATCATCAGCGTTAATTTTCTTTTTTGGCACAACTCAACAAGTTCGGCAACTCCATGCAAATTATGTGCTATAGGTTTTTCTATTAATAAATGAATACCAGCATTTGCCAATAACATTGCAATTTCAATATGATAGCTGGCCGGATTTGCGATAATTGCTGCTTCAGGTTTAAAATTTAATGCATCTTCAGTATTTGTAAAACAAGAATCAATTTTTAAATCAGGCAACTCATTACATGATACATGCCTTAAAACCGCTATTTTCACATTTGGCAATAGCTCATTCGCTATTTTTAAATGCCTTTTGCCAATACTTCCTAAACCAACAATTAAAAGTCGCGTTATTTTGTTATTCATGAATTACCGTTAACGGCAACATAATCGTCTTCACGTCCAACATCCATCCAAAGCTCATGCATTGGGTATACAATTGTGCGTAGGTTATTCTCATTCAACCTGCTAAAAAGAGTTGGCATATCACAATATTCATTTTCAATTAATAAGTTTAGAGCTTCCGGCTCCAAAACATAGACACCAGCATTAATATGATTACGAGCAATTGGTTTTTCTTCAAAACCAATAATATCTATGCCGTTAGTATGAACAACTCCATAAGGATGCTCCCATTCATGTAACCTTACAGCCATGGTTGCCATCACATTTTTATGCTTCATGTGAAAATTAAGAAACTCACCATAGTTAATATCCGACATTACATCACCATTTGATACTAAAATTGGAATATCGGGCTTTTCATTTAATAAGCTTATTGCTCCTGCGGTTCCTAATGGTTTTTCTTCATTCAAATATTGTATTTGTACTTGCCATTGACTACCGTCACCAAAATAATCTTGAATCATATGCCCTAAATAGTGGATAGCCAAAATAAAATGGTGAATCCCATCTTCTTTTGCTCTCAAGATAATATGTTCAAGCATTGGCTTTCCGTTAACAGGTAAAAGTGGTTTTGGGCAACTTTCTGTATGCGGGAGTAATCGCGCGCCTTGACCACCAGCCATGATTACCATTTTATTTGGGCGTTCACTTGGTAGTATTAGGTCATTAAGATAATGTATGCCAACAACTTTTCTTGTCTCATCGACAACGGGGATTGAAGTAAAAGCATTCACTTTCATTAATTGAAGAGCGCTTTCTCTACTCATTCCTGACGGGACAACTAAAGGATCTCTTTTTACAATAGAAGCAACAGGACTATCTAACCCCTCACCGCGCAGCATTCCTCTTCTAATATCCCCATCAGTAAGAGTTCCAACTAAAGAGCCATTTGTAGATATTACAAGTACTATCTGGGCGCCCGTGTTATTTAAACTTAGAATAGCTTGACGTAATGTCGCATCATGTGGAATAAATGTTTCATTACTAGGTTTATCTACCATACTTATTCTCTTGTTGTTTCCTTTTATCAAGATCGTAAAAAGACTTTTTAATAATATTAGTCAATGAAAAATCTTTTAAAACTTTAACTATTTTGTGGCTTGCCCCGCCTTCACTTAAGTGTTTTGAAGTGTTTACTAATGTTTTTTTAAAGTTTTCTGAATGTAGTTTAATAAGTGCATTTCCAATTGACTCTCGATCAGGTTTACAATCAATTACACTATCCACTTTAATTCTGCCAAGTTGTCTATCTCCAATATTTACTGTGCCTATACCAAGACAAGGTGCTTCAGTAAGACCACTTGAAGAGTTACCTACCACTCCATCCATAAATTGGATACAAGATAAATAACGTAATTGACCTAACGAAACAAATGAGTATGCATTATCATGATTAGTCACAAAGTCTTTAACTAGTTCAAACAATATCCGACTTTCAGTATCAGCATTAGGCATTGTAAAGATGAGCCTAGTAGACTCTAATTTTTCTAAAGCTGCCAATAATTCAATCATTTGTTTTTCAGATGTGGCATTTTCTAAAGTGACAGGATGAAAAGTAATTAGCAAATTCTTTTGCGCTAGCTTTATTCCAAGTGACTTTTCTAATTCACTCCGACTCATTAAATTAAGGTTTTTTATATTATCAACCCCTAGAGATCCCACATGAAAAACTCTTTCAGGTTGTTCACCTAACTGTATTACTCTTTCTTTATATTCATTTGCTGCAACAAAATGTAGATGAGACATTTTAGTTATAGAATGTCGAATATATTCATCAAATGCTCCTTCAGTTGTCTCACCGCCTGAAATATGACCTATTGGAATACGAGCTATCATAGCAGCAGCTACTGCAGAAAAAATCTCATATCTATCTCCAAGAACAAGCAACAAATCAGGTTTTAGTTCATCAAATGCTTCACTAAAACCAATTAATCCTAGCCCCATTGATTTTGATAAGCCCACAGGTGTATCAGAACTTAATAACACTTCAATTTTTTTATCTATAAAAATATTATCTCGTTCTATTTCCTGATATGTAAGGCCAAACTCAGGGGATAAGTGTGTTCCTGTCACAATAACTTGCAACTCTAAGCCACCAGTATCCTTAATATTTTCCATTACTCGATGTAATAGTCCATATTCGGCACGTGTTCCTGTTACTACACAGATTTTACGATTCATAATTCAATTAGTTCATCTTGCTTGAAATTACGAGGAGATTTACAACCCGTCACATCATCCCATTGCATAGGAGATATACCAGTTCCAGGCCTTTTTGCGATGAGATTTAAATCAGAAAACATCTCACCTTTTTGTATATCACAAGCAGCAACAATCGATCGCCTTGCTATATTAATGTTTTTAGTTTCACTAGTACTAGCATGCTTGTCTGTGGTACCCAATGCAGACTCAATATTGCGTATAGCAACGACCATTGCTTTGAGTTCGTCTGGTTCAAGGCTTGCTTTATGATCTGGCCCAACCATCTCTTTATCAAGTGTAAAATGTTTTTCAATCACCTTGGCTCCCATTGCAACAGCAGCAATTGGCACTTCTATTCCGACGGTATGATCAGAGTAACCTATTTCCACATTAAACTGATTCCTAATTGAGAGCATTGCATTTAAATTTACATCAGACATCGGCGTTGGATATGCAGTATTGCAATGTAATACTGTAATCTTTTCAAGGGGCAAACCAGCTGAGAGCAATACATCTAGTGCCTCCCCAATTTCCTTCAATGTAGCCATTCCAGTAGAAAGAAATGTAGGCTTCCCATAAGCCCCTATTCGACGAAGGTAAGGTAAATTAGTAATTTCGCCAGAGGGTATTTTATGGAAAGGTTGGCCAAGTTTTTCGATATACTCTAAGCTTATTAAGTCAAAAGCCGTAGCAAAAAAAACTATATTTTTATCTTCACAGTATTTCTTTAATAGAGCATATGTTTTGAGTTGAAAATGTAATTTACGAATCATATCTAGCTGTGATTCTGACTCTCCTTCAGAATTCTTTTGGTATTCAGCTTTCTCAGCATAATTAGTAGACACAAGCTCAGGAATCGCAGCTTGGAATTTAACAGCATCAACTCCTGCCGACATAGCAACATCTATTAATTCATACGCCAAATCTAAGTCTGCATTATGGTTAACGCCAACCTCAGCGATAATAAAAACTTTATTCATTTTCAATCAATTTTAATGTTAATGACTATCGGCATACATTAACTTATCAAAAAATTAATGATAAACCATCTTCAATACTCACACTAGGTTCCCAATTAAGTCTTGATTTAGCATGTTTACAATTCAATGAAAATCTAATTGTAGGTTCATTTTTTACTGAATGATCATTGATAATGTTGACTTGACCTTTACCTAAAACTAGCACACATTTTTCCGCCAATTCTTTAATCGATAATGGTTTACCCGATGCAACATTAAATACATCCCATTCTTCAGCTTGTATGATTTTTAAAATTATATTCGCCACATCCGACGCATTTATAAGATCAATTTTATCCTCTATGGGTTGTCGCAACTCAATAACCCCACCTTTCCTAGCAACACCCAAAAATGAACTAATCATTTTACCCTCTGGAAGACCCGCCCCATAAATGGATGAGGGCCTAATAATTGCAAGCTTCAATCCTTTAGCACGAAGAGATTTAAAAACATTTTCTGCTAACAGTTTAGAAAAGCCATAAAATTTTCCTAAATCATTCCAACCTAAAACACCTGCTTCTGTCTGGTTTAATAAGCTCTGTTCTTTATAAACAATAGCTCCTGAAATAAATACTACAGGTATATTATTATTAGAAGCCCACAGTCCAATGTTTAAACACGAACGCACATTCACATTAAACATGCGTTCTTCATTTATATCTTCATTTGCTTTTGGAACCATTGCACCAATATGTACAATAGCTTGAACACCACTAAAGATTGATTCCAATTCAGAATCTACCAACCATTCTTCAAGATTCCACTTAATAATATTAGATTTTTTGGGGCTATTATGCGACGTTGTAACAACACTGATACCTTGTTGTTTAAAAGCGGCTACTACATATCGCCCAAGCATACCTGAAACACCTGTAACACCCACCTTAGTTAGTACCATTTATTAATATACCCTTTGTGCACATTAAGCTTTAAATTTTCAGCACTTACATCATCTATAAACAATTCTTCATGATACCGTAATGCAATACCACTTCTTATAATTGGAAATGGTACATTTTCATTATAATAATAGGAAAGTAATGCCATTTCAGGTTCATTAAATCCAAAATTAGCCCTAATAGCTGTCGTACCAGAAAATCTTGAATTAATTTCAAAAGGAATAGGCCCATTCTCAGCAATCATTAACTGAATATTTAAAGAACCAATGAAATCCATTGACTCACCTATTGATATTAATAAATTATTCAATTCATCAAATTTAGCCACTTCAATATGCCAAGACGTTCCACCACGAACAGTTCTTCTTGCTGTAAATGGGCCAACAACTTTTCCATCACTTCTTTTGAATACACTACAAGTATATTCACTATGTAATTCAGAAGTTGGTAAATCAATAACACGTTGCAACATTGGCATTAAAGTTGATGAAAAATAATCCTTAAGCATATTTTCATCGTGAAGGATATGAACATTTCTTGAAGAAGTACCGCGACGAGCTTTTAAAACAATCGGATAACCCCATTCTTTTGCTTTAATTATTGCATCATCTAAATTTTCAGGCAAATAGGCCTCTGCGTAAGGAAGCCCTTTTTTTCGCAAGAATTCAGCAGTTAACCACTTATCGTCAGCAATATTTATAGTTTTAAGTGGCGCAACAATAATTATACATTTAGCCTCAGCTTCAATTTCATCTTTGTGGGTAGCAAAAAAAATAAGATCATATTCAGATCCAATCATAACCACATCAATGTTATTCTCGCTTAATAACGCTATGATTTTCTGTAGAGATCCATCTTTTTCAACGGCAGGAATTAATACGGCTTCATCTGTGCAATACAATGCAGAATTCATTGGTGAAATATCTGCACTAATAATGGTTAATGGTAAGTTAGATACTCTTAGTGATTTAACAATAGCTTGCCCAACACCACTACCTGCACCTGTTACCAATACTCTACACTGCTTATGCATTTATCGCCTCTCGAGCAAGTAATCGCATAACTTCCCCAACTTCATCTAATTTATGAGCATTTGATCCAAAAGTAATTAATGACTCAAATTCTTGACACCATTTTATAATTTTATAAGGCTCAGGGTGATAATAAGAATTAACTTCAACAGCAACTCCATATTTAGCTGCACGTTCAATTAATTGACGAATTTTTTCATCTGGAGGAACCACATCAAATCGTTTGTAACTCATACCGAACATATGCCCAAGAATGTCAACTTGAGGGTTTGCTAACGCAGCCCATGATAATTTAAATTCGAAATCAACAGCATCTTTAGGATTTGTGTCCTTGAATTGAATTGTATTGCCAGCCTCATCAACAAAACGATGTACACTAGCCATAACAAAATCACACAAATCAGTTATTGCGGGTACGGTATCAATATCCCCTTTCAGAGATTCCACTTTAACTTCAGTACCAACATAAGCTTTGCACTCAGATGACGATAACTGACGAACTTCTTCTGCAAATGAAGAAAACCAGTCTGTACTATTTTTCCTACTATGTTCGCTATAAAGAACAGTAGAAAGTTTATTTTTAAGAACCATCGAAAACACATCTTCAACAGAAGAGTCTCCATCCGTCCATGATGTATGAAGATGTGAATCAATTCGTGGTAAATTATTTAAATCAAGCTTTATCGCTTCAAATATCAGGCCCGACTTAATGTTTTTTTTTATATTCATAGACACATTTTATAGTTAATATAAAATCAGAGATAAATAATAAAGTTTTTACCTACCTGTTAATTTTAGGACCTGCTCTTTCTTAAAAAATTTTTCTTTAGTAGCGAAATCAAATATCTGATCATAAAAAGACATCGCTGAAATTACTAAAAGATTATTTTCCGAATACGTATCATCATTTGGAGATAATATTGGAGAGATACATGCTGGCAAATAAAAGCCATGCTTTGATGAATCCCCATCATATATTCTAATATTTGTATTGTTACCTAATCCAGTCACATAAAGAAAAGTATTTAGGCCATTTGTCGCACCGTGAAAACCAACTGTCTTTCCTAAATTAAGACTATTAATGATATTTAATTTCATATGGGAAAATAACAGTCTAAACTTAATGACACTTTCATAAAGCAAAGATGATTCATCTATAAATATTTCTTTTTCATTAATATTCTCATTTTCTTGCATTTCAACCGTAAAACAATCGTTTATACTTTGAATTGAATTAACCTCAAAACCGCATATAGATGCAAGCCATTGTGATGATGACTCTGTAAAATAACTTAAATGCTCATGAATTAAAACATTGATATCACCAGCCAAAAGTTGGTTTGAACAATCAGGAAATACAAGTACAACTTTACCATTTTTAGTTAAATATCTTTTGATACTATTTAAAAAATCAATAGGGTTAGTTACATGCTCAAGTACACTAAATCCAACAATTAGATCAAATTGTCGATTATCAATTTTGGAACTTGGGAAATAATCTCGAACCACCTCAATTTCACTGTTTTGATCCTGTACAGTTGGATCTATAATCACATATGAATCAATTTCATGTAAGCTTAATATTTTATTCGCGACCCAAACACTGCCTGCACCAATTTCAAGTATATTTTTGGGTGGCTTATCATAAGAAAATACATTATCTAATGCTTTTACTTTTGATTCTCCTATTGTATTGGCCCATATACTCGTTCCTGGAGGTGGGGTAATAAACTTATATTCATCTACCTTATAACTATCAACAACATACTCAATTACATTGGCAGAAGTAGATTGTTTAATAGGTCTGTTTTTAGCTGCCGTAAGTTCAAAAGGGAAAGTGATATTTACTCCAGGTTTCTTCTGAACTCCACTCCAAAGTGGTATTTCAAGAAAGTTTACTTTTAACTCTCCATCAACACTTAAAGTTTGAGGATATTCCTCCATAATACTATTCCTATTTTTTATGTGATTATAGAAATCGATATGCGCATAAATTTTATTTGTAACCAACCATATCATCATAAATTTTACAATGATCTAGTTGTTCAGAAATCGAACAGAACTGGCTATTGTCATTTTTTAGAAATGACTCAATTTGTTTATACAATCCAGGTTTAAAGTTAGTATCAAGTTGATCATCTATATCAATCATTTCAGTTTTGACTGTTCCTATATTTACAACATGCAATGATTCCATTGGTCTAAATATAAAGCGTCGTTTTTTTGTAAGCACTTCAACGCCCCATCTACCTGGCGCTTCCCAGTCAGCATGGTAACTAAAAAAAACGCCTTGATTGGTAATACCAGAACCACAAAATCGTGCGCTCGATGGGTGCCATTTTAATGAACCACCATGCCAGAACTTCCAATCTTTAGGGAAACCACATAGATAAAATGCAAGATCTGCTACATGGGTAGAGTTAGCTAAAAACCATGATTCTTTAACACCAGGAGCTTTAGTCAATGGCTCGATAATATGAGACCATTCCGTAAACTCAAAATTACAACTTACAGCACCTCCATCTTCCGCTATTAATCTTTTTGCAACGGAGGTAGCCTCATAAAAACGTCGATTGTATGCCATCAAAACACTTGCGTTATGCTTTGTCGCAGCACGATGTAATTTTTTAATTTCAGCTGTGTTCAGACCACCCGGCTTTTCCACTAAAAGATTCCGTGTACCTGCTTTAATTAATGCTTCTGACAATGGCGCTAATTGCTCAACACCCACAGCAATTATAGCTTGATCAGGCGCATCTAATTGATTTAATGCTTTAGACAATCCGCCTTGTATAACAGGATGCCCTGTATCCGTTTCAAAACTTTCAGTTGATGCTGCGCTTCTGCCAATCACTTTAAAATCGACATTTAATGCTTGTAATACTTTGGCATATTCACGAGCCATAAACCCTGCACCAATTAACCATAGACCCATTTTTATTCCTTAGCTTTATGTTATTGGAATAATTTTAATTGAATCATCACCAAACTTGTCCCAATGCTCTTGCATACTTCGAATAAACACTTGATGAAGTAATATTGATTCATCGAGCGTTGGAAGATCACAACTATCTGTTTCAAGTATTGAATCAATAAGTTCTCCAGTCATTTCACTCTGGTAACTTAACCTTCCATGAATTTCCTTGCCATCTGGTCCAGTAGCTTTCCCATTGGCTTCATCGACTATCCATTCTTTAGTTCCTTGAGTCACTTTGATTATCATGGCAGTATCTATATTCGACGCACTAAACTGTGCACGTGAACCTTCTGAAAATATAGCACTTAAGGTGCCAGTCACCTCCCAGAAACCTTTCCGCTTGCTTTCAGACCATAATTTCTCTAACTCTTCAGTAGAAACTTTTTCTAACGTTTCACCTGTCCACCATGTAAGCAAATCAAGATAATGAATTGAATTACATGCCAGCCCCCACATTCCACCCGTAACATTAAGTGTTAGAGGAGATGTGAAATTAAATTGTGACTTTAGTTCTTTGTGCCATGGCATCATTCTACGTGAGGTATTAACCCATGCAGTAGATTTAACATTAATTTTTGACTTCAAATCAGCCAATTCATTTTCACTTTGAGCTAATATTTTTTCTAACACCCAAAACTTAACATCAACATTTTCAGAAATATCTCCAACAACTGTTGTGCGTACATTAGCAGTTGTAGCAACAACTGCAATGTCAATGCTCTCAGGTAGCCCCTTTAACGAGGTATGATAAGAAACATTATGTCTACTGTTTTCAGTTAAAACTTCTTCCCATCGTTGTTTTGCCTGTACCAATGAACCTTGATGACAGTCATGCACATATATTCTCAATGAAGACTTACAATTCACCATTCCCTGAAGATAACGTGACCCAAGTTGTCCAGCGCCACTAATTAAAATTAATGCAGACATATATTAATAAACTACCATCAGTAAAGATATTTACAATATATTATGGTCATATCACAAATTCATAATGTAAATATTGTTATCAAACATAAAGGCATAGCAACTATTTAAGTATTTTCCACCATGCTACTAGGCACATTAACTAATCTATCTGACAGCCACTCTGTATTCGTTAACTCAACTGACTGACACTGACGATTCATTGCTAATTTATGCATCGGCACCCATACCGGTCTAGTCATTACTCCGTGACTATTCGTATATTCCAACATAGCCAATTGCTCGCCTTTATTCTCAGTAATAACTGTATTCAACCAATAATTAGCCATTGTATTTTCTGGCTCATTAACAAAACTCAAACCATTATTCTTCCCCCATTCTTGATATTGCAAAGCAAGGGCACGCTTATTTTCAATCATTGCAGGTAGTGATTCCAACTGAGCGACAGCAAGCGCCGCATTAAGGTTAGGCATTCGATAGTTATAACCCATTTCATCATGGATAAAACTCCATTTATGTGGTTTTTTGGCTGTCGTTGTAATATGCTTCGCACGGATTGCAATTGCTTCATTATTCGTTAGCACCATGCCTCCACCTCCAGCAGTCATAACTTTATTACCATTAAAGCTTAACGCTGATAAGTCACCAATTGTGCCCGTATGCTGCCCTTTATACTGACTTCCCAATGATTCAGCTGCATCTTCTACTAAAATAATATTATAACGGTCACAGACAGCTTTGATTTCATCAAGGTGAACCGGAAAGCCAAAGGTATGCATAGGTAAGCACGCACGCACGATACGATTACTCACTTTATTCCAGCAAAAACCATCATCTCTAATTTCACAATACTCATCCAAAAACACTTGCAGACTCGATGCTGATAAACCAAGTGTTTTTTTATCAACATCTACAAAAACAGGTTCTGCCCCGCAATAGCGAATAGCATTACATGTGGCAACAAAAGTTAATGATTGTGTTATAACTTCATCGCCAGAACTAACATGGGCTAATTTTAATGCTATGTGCAATGCAGCAGTTCCATTGACTGTTGCAATGGCGTAATTTGCACCCGTATATTTTGCAATCTCGGATTCAAACCGCTCAACATAAGCACCAACACTTGAAACAAATGAAGAATCGATGGTATCTAAAACATATTTCTTCTCATTACCTATAAACCGAGGTTCGTGCAAGGGGATAAACTCATTAGTCTCATAAATTTCTTTGACGAAACCAACAAAACTTTTAAACATTATAAATTTCAGCTTTATATGATTTTAAATTATCTGGTTGTGTTATCCAGTTTATTGTTCTTTCTAAACCTTCCCTGATATCTACTTGAGGTTTGAACCCGGTAAGTTTTTCAATTTTGCTGTTGTCACACCACAGCCTAAACACCTCTGACTTCTCTGGGCGTAAACGCTGTACATCTGTTATAAATTGCACGTCACTATTCATTA
>Ga0209494_1000684_pt1 | contig 15154 bp, 17 predicted proteins | sample EN1Hudseemescosm_FD_184628 | JGI IMG/M metagenome (GOLD analysis project Ga0209494, IMG submission 184628) | Methane-oxidizing microbial communities from mesocosms in the Hudson Canyon - EN1B Hudson Canyon (SPAdes) (version 2) | ecosystem: Environmental > Aquatic > Marine > Cold seeps | place... | reverse complement strand
AGGGAATTAAGTTGGTTGGTTAATGTGTTATTGAGTTGTTCCGGCTTAATTTTCATTTAAGCGATTTAATCTTCTCAATAATTTTTTGATAATGGTATTGCGAAGTTGCTTGTAACCTTCAGCAATTTGTAGTCGATCTGCTTGTGCAGAGGACATTTTGTTTAGGTGTATATTAGCCATTAGGTCTTGAGACAATAGCAGTTTATTTTTGCTATTGGATACTTTGATAGGCACACTTAGACTCAATGTATAGCTGTCAACTTCACCATCAGACTTGTATGAAGCTGTTTGTTTTTTTGATACTTCGACACCGATCTGAATAATTAAAGATTGAACAGCCTCTTTATTGAAACGTTTTTTAAGTTCAATAGCAAAAGTGTTGCTATCAGTGGGTGTAATTACAGCATTAAGTGGTGTATTTTTAGTAGGTGCATGGAAGCCACAAGCGCTTAATAAGCTGGTAATAATAATAATAGATAGAAGGTTGATTTTTGACATAATTTTGAATGAATCCTTATTAAGTTGAGAATTATGACAGAATTTGAATTTATTTGTTGTCAAACCTTGAAAAATTGCTATCAGGCCCCTATATAAATACACAATAGGGTATAGTTACCTTCTAATTTTTTTTATTGATTTTTTTTATTATGTTTAAGAATTTATTACTTTGGTTGGTTTTGGGCAGCGTTCTGACCTCGATTTTTAGTCAATTCCAGGTGGACGAGAAAAAGAACGAAATCACCTATTCTCAGTTTATTCAAAGCGTTAAACAAGGCGACGTCTCGAGTGTAACGCTTTCAGGTAATAATGTTAAGGGGATAGGTGCTGGTGGTCAGAAATTTGCCACATATAACCCAGGCGATCTAGGATTAATGGGCGATTTATTGGATAACGGTGTATCGGTTGAAGCCAAGCCACCAGAAAAAGATGGTTTTTTCAAACAGTTGATTATTTCTCTAGCGCCGATTTTATTATTGATTGGTGTGATTCTCTACACTATGAAAGGTGCAGGTGGCGGAATGGGCGGAAAAAATCCGATGAGTTTTGGAAAATCTAAAGCTAGGTTAATTAGTAAAGATGAATCTGATATTACTTTTAAAGATGTAGCTGGTGTTGATGAAGCTAAGGAAGACGTAATGGAATTGGTGGATTTCTTATCTGACCCTGGAAAATTTACCAAAGTGGGCGGTAAGATTCCTAAAGGTGTATTGATGGTTGGCCCTCCTGGTACAGGTAAAACACTATTGGCCAAAGCGGTTGCAGGCGAAGCTGATGTGCCATTCTTCTTTATTTCTGGTTCCGATTTTGTTGAAATGTTTGTGGGCGTAGGCGCATCACGTGTACGTGATATGTTTGAACAAGCTAAGAAAAATGCACCTTGTATTATCTTTATTGATGAAATCGATGCTGTGGGTCGTCAACGTGGTGCTGGTATGGGTGGTGGGCATGATGAGCGTGAGCAAACGCTGAACCAAATGTTAGTTGAAATGGATGGTTTTGAAGGCAATGAAGGAGTCATTGTGATTGCTGCGACTAACCGACCTGATGTATTAGATCCAGCATTACTTAGACCAGGTCGTTTTGATCGTCAAGTTACGGTTGGTTTGCCAGACATTAATGGCCGTGATGCAATTTTAAAAATACACATGAGTAAGCTGCCAATTGCTAAGAACGTTAAGTCGGTAAACATCGCTAAAGGCACGCCAGGGTTCTCTGGTGCAGATTTGGCCAATTTGGCTAATGAAGCTGCCCTTATTGCTGCTGGAAAAGGTAAAAATTTGGTAGGTATGCAAGAGTTTGAAAAAGCCAAAGACAAAATCATGATGGGTTCTGAGCGAAAATCTATGGTGATGGACGAAGCCGAAAAAGAAATGACTGCTTATCACGAAGCCGGACACGCGATTGTTGGTCGAATTGTGCCTGAGCATGATCCAGTTTATAAAGTGAGTATTATTCCTAGAGGTAGGGCGTTAGGTGTAACTATGTTTTTGCCTGAGAAGGATAGCTATAGTATATCAAAACGTAAACTAAATTCTCAAATAGCTTCATTATTTGGCGGCCGTATTGCCGAAGAATTAATTTATGGTGATGACGCGGTAACGACTGGTGCAAGTAATGACATTGAGCGTGCAACCGAGATTGCACACAAGATGGTGAAGCATTGGGGCATGTCTGAGGTGATGGGGCCGTTGGCTTATGGCGAAGACGATGGAGAGGTATTTTTGGGCCGCCAAGTCACCAAACATAAGCATATTTCAGATAAAACTTTTGATGCAATCGATAATGAAATCCGTAAGATTGTTGATAGCAATTACGATATCGCTTACAAAATTTTAGAAGAAAATAAAGATATTTTGCATGCGATGGCCAAGGCCTTAGTTGAATTTGAAACTATTGACAGAGATCAGATTGACGATCTAATGGATAGAAAGCCAATGCGTGAATCGGCAGTGATTATTGATTCTGATGTGGCATCTACCGAACTAGGTAAAGGTGTTGAATCAACAGATGATGCCAGTAACGATTCTGATGAAAGGCCATTGGGTGGCGGTGACACTGAGCAAATCGCTTAAGCTTTTCCGGTAGTCACTATGACTATACAAATATCAAAACCTTTGATTATGGGTGTGTTGAATGTCACACCTGATTCGTTTTCAGATGGTGGTCAGTACTTTGATACTGACAGCGCTATCGAAAGTGCCAATCTTATGATTAACCAAGGTGCAGATATTATTGATGTTGGTGGTGAATCTACTCGTCCAGGTGCACAGGCAGTTTCAACATCCGATGAAATTAACCGTGTCATTCCTGTTATTGAGGTGCTATATCATTCAACCGATATCCCTATTTCAGTCGACACTTCAAAACCAGAAGTAATGAGATTAGCGGTTAAGGCCGGCGCTAGCATGATCAATGACGTGTGTGCTTTGAATGCCGATGGTGCACTTGAAACTGCAGCTGCGCTGAATGTCGATGTATGTCTGATGCACATGCAAGGCAGCCCTAGAACCATGCAGAAGTCCCCAACTTATCATGATGTAGTTGACGATATTAAAGATTTTTTTAGTGAGCGGATTGAGGCATGTATTAGTGCTGGCATTGCCAAAGATAAAATTATTTTAGATCCTGGTTTTGGGTTTGGTAAGACACTGGACCACAACTTAAGCATCCTAAAGCGTTTTAATGAGTTTAAAAGTTTTGGATTGCCACTATTGGCAGGACTATCTCGTAAATCGATGATTGGCACACTTCTTGATGATAGAAATGTTGACGGAAGGGTTGTTGGTAGTGCAACAGCCGCTATAATAGCGGTGCAAAATGGTGCAGATATCGTGCGTGTGCATGATGTGTTAGAAACCAAAGACGCATTGACGATTTTAAGGGGCATGAGTTGAATAATTATTTTGGTACCGATGGCATACGCGGAAAAGTAGGTGTTGAACCGATTACTGCTGATTTTTTCTTAAAATTAGGCTGGGCAGTTGGTTCAGTTTTAGCTGAAAAAGGTAAATCCAGTGTTGTTATTGGTAAAGATACTAGAGTGTCGGGCTATATATTTGAATCTGCTTTAGAGGCCGGATTTTTGTCTGCAGGCGTTGATGTCGGCTTACTCGGCCCAATGCCAACACCAGGCATTGCTTATTTAACAAAGAAATATGGCGCAAACGCTGGTGTAGTCATTAGCGCTTCACATAATTCCTTTGAAGATAATGGGGTGAAATTTTTCTCTCAAGAAGGCTTTAAATTTAGCGATGCAGACCAAAAAGAAATTGAAGAAAAGTTAGCACAACCGATGGTGAGCGTTGACGGTTTAAGCCTTGGTAAGGCGAAACGCTGCGAACACCCTATTAGCCAGTATGTAAAATTCTGTAAGTCTAGTTTCGATTATTCTGTTAATTTAGGAAATTTGGATATTGTGATTGATTGCGCGCATGGTGCAACCTATCATCTTGCTGAGGACGTCTTCTCGGGCTTAGGTGCCAAAATTACAATAATTAACAACCAACCTGATGGTTTTAATATTAATCTTAAATGCGGGGCAACTGATACAGCGCATTTGCGTGATGTTGTATTGACACAAAAGGCTGACTTAGGTATCGCTTTTGATGGTGATGGTGATCGACTAGTTATGATCGACGCAGACGGTGAATTGGTAGATGGTGATGAGTTGGTATTTATCTTGGCCAAGTTTTGGTATAGCCAAAACCATTTACTAAGTAATACTGTGGTGGGTACAAAAATGAGTAACTTAGGTATGCGCCATGCGCTAAGAGATTTAGATATTCGTTTTATTGAAGCTGATGTGGGTGATCGCTTTGTGATGGAGCAAATGAAAGCTAATAACGCTATTTTAGGGGGTGAAGGATCAGGTCATATTATTTGCTTAGATAAAGCAACCTCTGGTGACGCGATGATTGCAGCACTTCAAGTATTAGAGGTTATTGCTAAACGTGGCAAGACACTTGGTGAGCTAAAGTCTGAAATGCAGAAATACCCCCAAGTGCTAATCAACGTTAAAACCGAAGAAAAAATTGATTTAAACCAGCATAAGGTTTTAAAACAAACCCAGGCTGAAGTCGAAAAAATCTTAGGCGATGAAGGTCGTGTATTGATTCGTGCTTCTGGCACCGAGCCGCTTATTCGAGTGATGGCTGAAGGTAAGGATTTAGATTTAGTACAACAAAGTGCAGAACAATTGGCTGACGTGCTTCGCTAATGACTTTTGACAATACCGAGCTAATTTTAGTCGGTTTAATTTTTCTTTGGGCAGGCTTTGTTCGTACAGGGTTAGGCTTTGGCGGTGCAGCACTTGGATTGCCCTTGATGTTGTTGGTGGGCGCAACGCCTGTCTATTGGCTGCCGATTATTGGTATTCATTTATTGTTTTTTTCATCACTAACTTTAGCAAAATCTTTACAAAAAGTAGATTGGCCTTATCTTAAGCGTTCACTATTATGGATCATTCCACCGACTTTAATCGGCGTGGCTGGATTATTAAGTTTGCCTGATGACGTGATCGTGGTGTTTATTTATTCGATTACTATTTTTTACGCCATTACCTGGATTTTTAATACCAAGATCACCTCACATAGTCCGTGGGTAGATAAATTACTACTTGTATTTGGCGGGTATGTGGCCGGCACATCATTGACAGGTGCGCCACTGATTGTGGCAGTTTATATGCGTTATATTGCCAAAGAATATTTGCGCAATACGTTGTTTGTGCTGTGGTTTATTTTAGTTAGCATTAAAATGATTACTTTTGTGATTATGAATGTTGAGATTGATTGGGAGTTTTCACTTTTACTGATTCCTGTAGCGGCGATTGGGCATGTGTTTGGCATCAAAGCACACCAAAGCATTACTCAAAATGATGAGGCCTTTAAGCGTTGGGTTGGTGGCGCTTTATTTGTCATCAGTTCATTTGGATTATTCAAGCTATTTTTGAGTTAAAATCAACAACATGAATGAATATGTCCTAATCTTAGTCAGCACCATCTTGGTGAATAACTTTGTACTGGTTAAGTTTCTGGGTTTGTGTCCTTTTATGGGTGTGTCTAGAAAAGTAGAAACCGCGATTGGAATGGGCTTTGCAACGACATTCGTACTCACATTAGCAAGCCTATCGAGCTACTTGATTAATGCTTATATTCTTATTCCATTTGAATTGGAATACCTACGTACTATTGCCTTTATTGTTACCATTGCTGGCGTGGTTGGTTTTACTGAATTGGTGGTAAATAAAACCTCACCAGTTTTACATCAATCTTTAGGTGTGTTTTTGCCATTGATCACTACTAATTGTGCCGTACTCGGTGTGGCCCTGCTTAATGTTGGTCAAGATAATGGGTTTTTAGCTTCGGGCGTGTATGGCTTTGGTGCGGCGATTGGCTTTTCATTTGTACTGGTGGTATTTTCAACCATTCGTGAACGTATTGATAGTGCTAATGTGCCCGTGGTGTTTCAAGGCACACCAATCGCATTGATTACTGCCGGGCTGATGTCGATGGCGTTTATGGGTTTTATTGGGTTGGCTTAGTGTTAGATTCTGTTTTCATTTTTTCCGCCTTAGCACTTGGACTCGGTTTGGTTTTAGGCTATGCAGCGATAAAATTTAAGGTTGAAGGTAATCCCTTAGTAGATCAAATCGATGCAATTCTTCCGCAGACTCAATGTGGTCAGTGTGATTACCCTGGTTGCCGCCCTTATGCGACTGCTATTGCGAATGGAGAGGCGCCAATTAATCAGTGCCCGCCTGGCGGTCAAGAAGGGGTTGATGCGTTAGCAGCGCTATTAGATGTTGAAACACTAACGCTTAATGAAGAGCATGGAGAGACTCAACCTGATCATGTTGTGTATGTTGACGAAGAAGTGTGTATTGGTTGTACTTTGTGTATTCAGGCCTGCCCAGTAGATGCCTTTGTAGGTGCTTCCAAGGTGATGACAACGGTGATTGCAGATGAATGTACCGGTTGTGATTTGTGCATTCCAGTTTGTCCTGTGGATTGTATCCATATATTAGAAATTGCACCAACATTAAACACTTATGTGCCTAATGTCGTCGAGATTGCCCATGCTTAACCAATCATTTAGTGGTGGCATCATAATCCCTAACCCACACCCGGTGGAAAAGGTAGAAATTATTCCAGCACCCCTGCCAGATCAAGTTATTTTGCCTTTACAACAACGTATTGGCGACGAAGCCATTCCTTGCGTTAAGATAGGCGATAAAGTCTTGACTGGCCAAGTAATCGCCAAGGCAGAAGATCATTTTTGCGTACCCATTCATGCTTCGATTTCTGGCAAAGTCGTGTCTATTGACGATCAGACAATCCCACACAAATCAGGCCTCAAGTCCAAGTGTATTACCATTGAATCAGATGGTAAAGATCAATGGATTGAGCAATCAGGTTGTGGTAGTGATTTTCTGCATTGTGATCAAGCCACTATGATCGAATACATTCAATCATCAGGTATTGTTGGCTTGGGCGGTGCTGGCTTTCCAGCACACGCTAAATTAGAAAGCATTCAAGACTGTCATACTTTAATTATTAACGGTACTGAATGTGAGCCAGGCATTATGTGTGATGACGCACTCATACAACATCATCCACGAGAAGTTGTTCGCGGCGTAGAGATTCTGCTGCATATTTGTGGTGCACAACGTGCGATCATCGCTGTTGAGGACGATAAGCAAGAGGCGTTAAATTCGCTATTAATGTATTGTCATAATGATCGTATTAGTATTGAACAAATCCCCACTAAATACACTTCAGGATCAGAAAAATTATTGGTTAAAGCGTTGTTAGGCATTGAGATTCCTTCAGGTGGTTTTGCAATTGACATAGGTGTTCTTTGTCAAAATGTCGCCACTACGAAGGCAATTTTTGATGCAGTGGTAGACAACAAACCCTTGATTTCTAGAATTGTAACGGTGACCGGCTCAGGTGTTGAATCGCCAAACAATTATGAAGTGCGCTTAGGTGCGTCATTTGAGCATATTGTATCAATGGCAAGTCCGGACGCTAATCAACACACTGTGCGTATGGGCGGCATGATGATGGGCGTTGATGTTAAAACAACCGATATACCAATTTGTAAAATCACTAACTGTATTTTTATTAATAATATAGAAGAAAAACCCAGCACACAAGAATGCATCCGTTGTGGTCAATGCAATCAAGCTTGTCCGGTTGATCTGTTACCACAGCAACTCTATTGGTATACTAAGAGTCAGAATACCGATAAAGCAATGGATTATAATTTAGCAGATTGTATTGAATGCAGATGTTGTGATTATGTATGCCCAAGCCACATTCCTTTAGCTGAATATTTTTCTTTTGCCAAGGCGCTACATCGTAAAACTACTGAAGACCAATACCGAACAGACATTGCAAGAGAGCGATTTGAGTTTAGAGAATATCGCTTAGAACGTAACAATCGAGAGCGCGCTGGAATGATGGCCGCTAAAAAAGAAGAATTAAAGAAAAAAATGGCCAACGATAAAGCGCAGAAAGACAAAATAGCCGCCGCTATGGCGCGTGTCAAGAAAACCAAAGAAGCGAGTGATGATGCACAGTAAAGCGCTAAACACAAATCAAATTATGCACCAGGTAATTTACGCATTGGCATTAGGTGTTGGTGCAGTATATTACTTCTTTGGCTGGGGTACTATCTTGCAAATTGCATTGGCCGTAGTTACAGCTATAGTGATTGAATCTGCCTTTTTAAGCCTTAGAAATCTTTCGGTTAAGCCCGCTATTAGCGATGGTTCTGCCGTTCTTTCAGCTATCCTGTTAGCAATATCAATTCCAAGTATTGCACCATGGTGGGTTGTTGTTATTGGTACGGCTTTTGCGATTATTTTTGGTAAACAGCTTTATGGTGGTTTGGGTAACAATCCTTTTAATCCAGCGATGCTGGGCTATGCCTTCTTGTTGATTTCTTATCCGTTACAAATGACTACTTGGGCAGGTGAGTTTTTAAACTTATCTCAAGCAATTAATACAATTTTTAACTTAACTTCAGTAGATGTGCTGAGTGGTGCTACACAGCTAGATGAGATTAAAACTCAGCTGGCATTAGGCAAAATAGTTGGCGAGTTAGATCTGCATTCAATCAGTCAGGCCTGGATTAATGTTGGCTTCTTGTTAGGTGGGTTGTATCTAATCGTTCGAAAGATTATTACTTGGCATATCCCCGTAGCATTTATTGCTGGTATGGTGGCTGTCTCATCAATGCTATATTTTACTAATGACCAAATATACTTACCCATGCAAAATCACCTGATGTTGGGTGCTACTATGTTAGGTGCATTCTTTATCGCTACTGATCCAGTATCAGGGAGTACCACGCCAAAAGGGCGCTTGATTTACGGTTTTTTGATTGGTGTACTGGTGGTTGTAATTCGTGTATTTGGTGGTTATCCAGACGGCGTGGCTTTCGCAGTGTTGCTGATGAACATTACCGTACCTTTGATTGATTATTACACGCAACCTAAGGTGTTTGGAAAATGAGATTAAGCCCAATTTTAAAGACCGGCGCCTTATTGCTTATCTTTACTGCAATTAGTATATTTTTTGTCGCATTGACGCAAGATACCACCAAGGAAAAAATCAAATACAATGAAGATCAGTTATTAATAAAACGTCTTGGTGAGCTAGTCTCAGGTTATGACAATAATATCTTGAAGGATAAGTTTTCAAAAGAGATAGAATTACATGGTTTGCAACAAAAAGTAGGTATATATCCCGCTAAGCAGCAGGGAAAAACTTTTGCTTACTTGGTTGAGCATACTTACCCTAATGGTTATAACGGCAACATTCGTTTATTGACCGGATTTGATACCAAGCGTCAGTTGTTAGGTGTTAGAGTGATTACACATAAAGAAACCCCAGGCCTAGGTGACAAGGTAGAGACCAGAAAGTCGGATTGGATTAAGCAATTTAGTGGGCTATCTTTATCAAACCCTAATCAAAATGACTGGAAGGTCAAACGTGATGGCGGTGTATTTGATTCATTTACCGGTGCGACTATTACTCCAAGAGCGATTGTAAGTGCCGCTTACCAGGTATTGATTTATTTTACTCAGCATGAAATTAACTGATTTTGACTTCGAGTTACCGAAGTCACTCATTGCTCAGAACCCACCAGAAAATAGAACAGACTCTCGTCTTTTAGTTCCACGATCGACTATCATCGATTCATTTTTTCATCAAATAGCTTCATTTGTTACCCCTGGAGATTTGTTAGTTATGAACAATACTCGAGTTATTCCGGCGCGTTTATTTGGTCATAAAGAGTCAGGAGGAAAGGTTGAAATCATGATTGAGCGCTTGTTGAATGATCGTCAAGTATTAGCAATGGTTAAAGCTTCACGAGCACCTCAAATTGGGAGTTTTATTACCCTAGAAAATGGCGATAAAGCTCAAATCGTTAGTAAAGAAGATGGTTTCTATACGCTAGATTTTTTAACTGATTCATTGCATGATTTGCTTGATAATGTTGGCCATATTCCTCTACCGCCCTATATTGAGCGTGATGATGAGGAAGTCGATCTAGAACGTTACCAAACCGTATTTGCCAAAGAAGATGGAGCAGTAGCTGCACCAACGGCAGGCCTGCATTTTGATAATGAGTTATTATCATCTTTAAAAGAAAAAGGCATCAATCACTGCTTTGTCACCTTGCACGTAGGTGCAGGTACCTTTCAGCCAGTTAAAGCTGACAAGATTACTGATCATAAAATGCACAGAGAGTATTTTGAAATTGATCAGACTACTGTTGATAAAATAAATCAAACCAAGAAAAGTGGCGGGCGTGTTATTGCTGTAGGGACTACAGCGGTGAGATCTATGGAGTCAGCCGCTAAAAGCGGTACACTTAAGGCTACCAAAGAAGAAACCGATATTTTTATTTACCCCGGGTATGAGTTTAAAATTGTAGACATGCTAATTACTAATTTCCATTTACCTAAATCATCACTGCTCATGTTGGTGAGCGCCTTTATTGGTCGTGAACGCATGATGGAAGTCTATCAGCATGCGATTGAAAATAAATACCGATTCTTTTCTTATGGCGATGCAATGTTATTAGAGAGGTTGTTATGATTTATGAAAATGAGTTGGTGATACTTGAGGTTGAGTCCAGTGAAGTTCCTTGGGTGAAGATTTTTACCAAAAGAAAGGTTAAAGAGTTTAGCGAGTGTGCACCAGAAGAGAAGTCAGAAATCTTTAGAATTATTGATATAGTAGAAAAATCAATGTTAAGTTATTTCGAAGCAGATAAGATCAATATAGCGTCTTTTGGAAACCTATTACCTCATGTTCATTGGCATATTATGGCGAGATTTGAAGGCGATAGTTATTTTCCTGAGTCGATGTGGGGTACACAACAAAGAGAGGCTAATTTGGAATTACCAAGTTTCGAGGTATTCTTTAGCGAGCTAGTAAAGCAGTTATGAATCAACTAGAAAGCCAAGAACAGTTAGACAATCTTAAGCAAGGAAAAGACGCCGTATTGATTTTGTTTGGTGGCCCGCATTGTGGTGTGTGTCAAACTATTAAGCCACAAATTTTTGATAATTTTTCTCTCAAGTTTCCAGGTCTTGAGATGGTTTATATTGATTGTGAACAGATGCAAAAGGTTTGTGCTCAACACGGCGTACTCTCTTTACCAGTGGTACAGGTATTTTTCATGGGACAGAAATTTATTGAAGAAGTTAGAGGGTTTTCACTCTTAGCTATAGAGCAAGAAATTGAAAAAACCTATGCCAAAATGAATGGCTAGAGACTGTCTTTAATTTTTTGAAGGGTTTGTACTTCCAAGTTAAATTCACTCGCTAATTCTAATGCTCTATCTAGCCTTACAGGGGCAGATCTGCCCATACATCCATGTTTTAAATCACCTTCAAAAGCCTTAATCATGCCTTGCTCTAGTTGATCCTCACTAAAAGACTGACCAGTCAATTGGGTTTGTAGAATTAACACATCTTTTGATACATCACGCATTAGTGATAAATGATTGTTGCGTAAGTCGTCTACATTGGCACCAGGTTCGATTACCAATCCAGCAATATTAGTGGTTAATATGTATAGATTTTTCAACACCAATTCGAAAAGCAATGCATCGTCGTCTGCTACTATATGAGCAGGAATATCAATCAGTGCAAGCGAATCAGTTAGAATTTTTGCTTTTGATCCATAAGTAGGCGAGGATATCAATACTTTAGAGTCCATGCCTTTTTTCTTTTCAAACCATACTGATATTACTGTGGAGTTTGTAAAGTTATTAGACTCCCAATCTCTAGGTAAGAGTTCATTTTGCATCATCGCCACACGATCTTTCCATTCGACAGGGATAGAGGATAATGCAGATTGCAGGTCACCTTCAGCAGTACAAACCAAGATTAATTCAGGATCAATACTGTCTTTTAATTCATCAATATCTGTTGCTCTAGTGATTGGGTAGACGGGATGATTGTTTTTTAAAAAAGCACGTGCAAATACACTGCCTAACTCACCAATACCTAAAACAACAATCGGTTTTTTCATTCTAGAATTTCCAATAAAGTCGACCCCATCATGGCTGGAGTAGGTGATACCGCTACACCTGCAGCTTTAAGTGCTTTAATCTTGTCTTCTGCTTTACCTGAGCCACCACTAATTACAGCGCCGGCATGACCCATGCGTTTACCTTTTGGTGCTGTTAGACCGGCAATGTAAGAGACGACAGGTTTAGAAACATTGTTTTGAATAAATTCTGCCGCCTCTTCTTCGGCAGATCCACCAATTTCACCTACCATAATGATTGATTTGGTTTGATCATCAGCCTCAAATAACTCCAAACAATCAATAAAGTTCATGCCTTGGATCGGGTCTCCACCAATACCAATACAGGTGCTTTGCCCTAATCCCGCTTGTGTGGTCTGATGTACCGCTTCATAAGTAAGTGTGCCTGAGCGAGAAACTACACCAACACTGCCTGCTTGATGAATATTGCCCGGCATGATACCGAGTTTGCATTCATCAGGGGTAATGACACCTGGACAGTTAGGGCCAATTAGTGTTGATTTTGAATCTTTTAAGATCGCCTTTATTTTAAGCATATCTTGAACTGGAATACCTTCAGTAATACAAGCAATTACTGGCATCTCAGCTTCAATTGCTTCAATAATGGAAGCGTAGGCAAAGCGCGGTGGAACGTAAATCATGGTGGCATCTGCGCCTGTCTCATCCATCGACTCTTTTACTGAGCTAAATACGGGCAAGTCTAGGTGTATTTGGCCACCCTTACCTGGCGTAACACCGCCAACAAACTGTGTGCCATAGGCAATAGATTGTTCTGAGTGAAAAGTGCCTTGTTTGCCAGTAAAACCTTGAGTAATGACTTTAGTGCCTTTATTAATTAATACGCTCATGCTGACAACTCCACAATTTTGATGGCTGCTTGAGTAAGGTCTGCTTCAGTATGAATATCAAAGGTTGCTTCATCTAAAAGTTTTAATCCTGCTGGTGCATTAGTACCCTCTAAGCGTACAACAATTGGTAAATTAAGACCAACTTTTTCAATTGCTTGTAGAATGCCCTCTGCAATCAAATCACAACGCACAATACCACCAAAAATGTTAACCAAAATACCTTTAACATTATCTTCAGTCTGAATCAATTCAAACGCCTTGGCTACACGCTCAGCTGTTGTGCCACCACCTACGTCTAAAAAATTAGCGGGCGAGCCACCATGATGTTCGATCAAATCCATGGTCGCCATAGCTAAGCCTGCACCATTGACCATACAACCAATCGCACCATCAAGTGAAATATAGTTTAGTTGGTATTCACTAGCTTCATTTTCTTTTTCATCTTCTTGCGAAGTGTCACGTAGCTCGATAATATCTTCATGGCGATAGAGGGCATTATCGTCAAAGTCAATTTTTCCATCGAGTGCTAGTAAGTTGTTTTCTGCCGTGGTAATCAGTGGATTAATTTCTATCAAACTGACATCTTTAGTAGTGAAAATCACATATAAGCCTATAAGTGCATTGCTAAATTGTTTTACCAGTTCACCTTCAAGATTAAGCTTTTCAGCGATTGAAAGGCAGTCTTTGGTTGTTAAATTCCCTAGCGGGTCAACACCAAATTTGATAATTTTATCAGGCGTTTCAGTAGCTACTTTTTCAATATCCATACCACCTTCAGTTGAGGCCAGAACGGTAATCTTTTGAGTTTGACGATCAACCAATAAGCCTAAATAAAGCTCACGTTCAATATTTTGCCCGCCTTCGATTAATAGTTGGTTAATCGGCAAACCTTTGGCATCAGTTTGAGGTGTCACTAAGTTGGATCCAAATAGCTTATTACAAGCATTTTCCACTTCCTCAATACTACGACATAAAGCGACACCACCACCTTTGCCACGTCCGCCAGCGTGCACTTGTGCTTTAACGACCCAAATATCGCCACCCAACGATGCACAAGCATTTTTGGCTTGAGACACATTATTAATCAGCACTGCTTCAGGTGTTTTAATATTGAATTGCCTAAACAGGGATTTGGCTTGGTATTCGTGTATATGCATGAAAAAGTGCGTAAAATAAGATGCTTGAATTTTACACTTAATACTTAAAAAAAATGGCGAATTACTCTACCAGTCAATTTAAAAATGGCTTGAAACTAATACTAGATGGTAATCCTTGTTCAATTATTAACAATGAGATAAGAAAGCCAGGAAAAGGACAAGCTTCCAACAAAGTTAAATTGAAAGACTTAATTACCGGAAAAACTTTAGAAAAGACCTTTAAATCTGGCGAATCTGTAGAGGGCGCAGATGTAATGGAATTGAATATGCAATATCTGTATAACGATGGCAGTGAATGGAGTTTTATGGATCCAGATACTTTTGATCAATATATGATCAATGATAATGCTATGGACGACGTTAGAGGATATTTAGTGGAGCAAGATATATGTGTTGTCACACTTTGGAATGATAACCCAATCTCAGTGACGCCACCTAATCATGTCATGCTTGAAGTGGTAGATACAGACCCCGGTCTTAAAGGTGATACTGCTGGCACAGGTGGAAAACCAGCTACGATGAATACAGGTATAGTGGTTCAAGTACCATTATTTATCAGTATTGGCGAAAAAGTGAAAGTGGATACACGTACAAATGAATATGCGGGACGCACTTAAAAAACGCAATAATTTTTTAGCACAAGTACGACAATTTTTCTTTCAGCGAGATGTCGTTGAGGTGCAGACGCCCCAACTTTTAGATGCCCCAACTACTGATGTTTATATTGATAGCATTGCAATGCTAGTCAATAAAGATATTGAGAAACAATCAAAATATTTACACACCTCTCCTGAGTTAGAAATGAAAAAACTTTTGGCGAATGGTAGTGGCGATATTTATCAAATTTGTAGCGTTTTCCGTGACAATGAACAAGGCTCGCAAAATTTTAATGAGTTCACGATGTTGGAATATTATCGTTTAGGTTTTGATATGCACCAGCTAATGGACGATATTATACAATTACTAGACATGTTGGGCGTTCAGGGCCGAGTTAGTAAACTTTCTTATGCACAAGCTTTCTTTGAATACAGTGATATTGATATTCTCAATTCTGATTTTGAGACACTAAAAATAATTG
>Ga0209494_1000681_pt1 | contig 15173 bp, 16 predicted proteins | sample EN1Hudseemescosm_FD_184628 | JGI IMG/M metagenome (GOLD analysis project Ga0209494, IMG submission 184628) | Methane-oxidizing microbial communities from mesocosms in the Hudson Canyon - EN1B Hudson Canyon (SPAdes) (version 2) | ecosystem: Environmental > Aquatic > Marine > Cold seeps | place... | reverse complement strand
AATAGTTTGGCCGTAGTTGATCTTGAGAAACTAGATTACATTGGAGTAAAATTGCTTTGCATGCCTCTTGATTCCCATGATATCAAAAGAAGAATTGGTCTGAATGAAGATGCTATTTTTATTTTAAGCCAGATGATAAAGAAAGAAATGGTGATGTCACAGTCCTAGTGAGGGGCTATTTCAAAGTTTAATCTAATTTAAATATCTTGAAAATTTTAACAAATAAAGTAGGTCAAGCATCTGGTTCTTAATAAAGATGATTTGGGGAAAGAAAAACAAGATCCCGCAACCGAGGTTAAGTGGTGTAAAAGTTGTTTGAATATGTCTACTAGACCTAGAATTACTTTTGATGATCGGGGGTGGTGTTATGCATGCTAATGGATGTAGGATTGAGAAAAGCAATAACTAAAATATTTTTAAGATAAATTTCTGTCAAGTCTAAAATTAAGAAAGTTCTTATGGATAGTTTGAGATGATAATTAGTAGAGATCAGCAGATGGTGCAGAAGGTTGTAATGGTAGATGGTTTTCCTGGCTGTGGAAAAACAATGCTGTCGCCGATTATTTCTGCATTTAGCCGTGTTGAAATGATGCAGTACGCACCTGTGATAGAGCAGGTGTGTGAATTGTGGGGCTTGAATAAAATGCAAGATGATGTTGCAGAATCCATGATAAAAATGAACGCTGATCTTTTGATTTATAATATCATGATGGGGCGGAATTCAAATTGCCGGCCCGAAGATATTTCCAGCATTTTCAAACATCGACCCTTAGAGCATATTAAACGAATGCTAAGTATAGGGGATGAGGCTATCCCAAATCTCATTGAAGAGGAAAACCCAATTCTTCATCTTACCACCCATATGTTACTTCCAGCAGTTAATCTTATACTCAAAGCATTAGAGGGCAAGTTAATTTTTATTGAGGTGGTACGGCATCCGTTGTACATGATCATTCAGCATGAAAAGAATTTTGATATGCTTGAGGGAGCCCGAAATCAACATGTCAGATACACTTTGAATCGTAAAGAATATACTTTTTTTACTCGTGGGTGGGAAAAAGAATTTGATCAAAGTAATTCTTTTGAAAAAGCAGTTCATTCGATCGCTTGGTATTACAAGAAACTCTTTTCTTCTAATTCCGACGTATATATGACAATTCCCTTTGAGCTTTTTGTGAAAAACCCAGAGGGTTATTTACAGAAGATATCTTCCGCATTAGAAAGCCCTATTTCTGATCAGGTGAGGGAAGAAATGGAGGTTCAAAAAGTCCCTCGGGAACAATTGAGTGATGCCCCAGCATTAGAGATCTATAAACGCTGTGGCTGGACCCCTCCAAGTGGTTTCTCAGAAGAGGATGAACTAAAAGTAAGAAGAGAACTGGTAGCTAAGCAAGTTTCATCAGAAGTTTTGACTATTTTGGACGATGTATCTAAGAAATATGAAGATATTTATCTTAATCATTAATTTATTATTTTGATATGAGTAAGTCGATCATTTATTTTGAAGAACTGTCGCTCTGGAGTGTGCTCTGTGTTGTGTTTAGGGGCCAGTTTGCAAGAAATTGGTCTACTGATGCTCCTTCTGATATCTACTATATTGATACAACATCATTCTTAGAAAAGAGAGCTCTCCCTTTTCTAAAGAAACATAAGGTCAAGATTAAAAAACTTGATTTTAAAATGATGGATATCGTAGATGAAGCTGGCGAACTAGTGAGAATTCGTTTACCTAGAAAAGATTTATTTCACATTCAAAAGGAAATTTTAGATAGTGAATATTTCAAATCGATGATGAACGAAACTTGGCAACAAGATTCATTGATGGACTATATCGCTAAGGGAGTTGTTGACGTTTCAATCATGAACAACGAGTCAGCCAGTCGAGTGCTTTTCATTATTTTTGTTGTCCGTTGGCACATGGACGAAAATAAATATAATAAATCTCAATTTGTGGTTAAGAGGCGACCTTGGTTTAACATCTATAGTAAGATTGCAAACAAACATGAAATTGAATTGTTTGCAGTAAAAGACATAGGTCGGTTTTTTAATAAAAGAACTCTACATGAATTCATACGTTTTCATCCTAAATTGTATGCTTTTCTTAAAAATATAAAATATCAAGGTTTACTGAACCGTCAAGAAATCTCTTTCTCAGAGAAGCATATGCTTTATGTTGATGGACGTGGAGATACCAATCTAAATAATGATGGGGAGCACTCTGATTTTTTTTGGCACCTTAATTCAGACTTCCCTAGTGAAAATATCTTGTATAAACACCTTTCTGATAAAGAGGAAAGTTATTTAAAAGAAAGGGGAGTTGTCTGTGTGCCAGAAGGGGTTGTTTTAGACTCTCGTTACAAAAGAAATTATACTAAGCCAAAATTAGGGTTTTCTTTTGAAAATAAAAAAGAACAAAACATTCTTAAAACTCTAATTGTTTCCTATGATCTTGATCGATGTTTCTGGAGTTCTTTTTTTAAAACTCACGGTGTGAAATTATATTTTACTTGGTATAAATACTCCAAAGATCATATCGCAATTACGGATGCAGTTGCTGACAATGGGGGGATTTCCATTTTATGGCAAATGGGGTTTGAAGGCTACGAGGATATAGGTACTTATGTGAATTTTGATATTTCCTTCTGTTTTTCTAGTTTTAGTCATGAAATTACTCGAAGACTAGATTCATGCATTAAATATACCGTTATCACAGGTTATCCAAAAGACTACGCGCCCGCTTTGGTGAAGGACCGTGCTCGTGAAGTTAGAGAACAATTACAAGCCAATGGAGCAGAAAAAATCGTTTTTGTAATAGATGAAAATTCAGCTGATGATGATAGGTGGCATACGGGCCATACTCTTCAACAAGATAATTATCGTTTCATCCTTGAAAAAGTTTTGGAAACTCCGTGGTTGGGTGTTATCTTTAAGCCAAAACGTGCGTCAAATCTTAGAAAAAGATTGGGGCCAGTTGATAAATTGCTGTGTGAAGCAGAAGAAACAGGGCGTTGTTATATTTACGAATCATCAGGTAGACATACCACCAGTGCTCCCCCTATTTTGGCGGGCTTGAGTGCAGACCTTTGTATTCATGGGCATCTTAGTGCGGGAACAGCAGCATTGGAGTGTGCATTGGAAGGCTTGCCTACCTTGTTAATTGATCGTGAAGGAACCCCTTTTTCCAAGTTAAATGAGCTACCCAAAGACAAAGTCATTTTCAAAGATTGGCCTTCTGCAATAGATGCGGTTATGGAGCATTTCAGCACGCCAGGAGGAATTCCTGATTTTGGCGACTGGTCTTCTATCATCAATGAGCTTGATCCTTTTCGTGATGGGTTAGCAGCAAAGCGTATAGGCGATTATTTGCATTGGCTGATCCAAGGTTACGATCAAGGGTTGGATAAAGAAACGGTCATGGAAAATGCAGCCGTGAGATATCGTAAGCTATGGGGTGATGACAAAGTATTATCATAAAAAATAATTAACGGAGTTTTATTCATTGAGTGTTTATAGTTAAGAATACTACCTCTGTAGTGAACCAAAGGTAAGATAAACGCTATGAAAAAAAGAGATTGTTAAAAATTCATTGTCAACGTAAAGCACCGCATCTATTAATGCATAGTCTTAGTGCACCATCAAACCGGTCTTCAAAAAAGGTGGTTAGCTGAGATAAAGTTAAATTCCAATTTTGGATTGGCATCGTCCATTTTGTATTGGCATTTTGAATGCTAAAATATAATAACTTAAGTAGGTTGTTGTCATTTGGAAAGTCGCCTTTGGTTTTGGGTGGTTTGCGAAATTGTCGATGTACTGCCTCAATAGAATTGGTGGTATAGATCATTTTCCGAATCGCTTCAGGGAAATGAAAATAGACCGATAAATTATCTCACTTTTTCAGGCATAATTAAATCACGATGGGGTGTTTATCGTCCCAGATTCTCTTAAGTTCATTCAGTGTTAATTCAGCGGCTTGTTTGTTCAAAGCCTTATGGTGTTTAGAGTCATGCTAACGGCATCCAGTTTAAATGCCTTGCTATACTTCCTATTTGACATGGGGACAACTCTTTCATAAGATTATCCTAAAAATGTGTACTTGTATAATTGGGTATACCTCATGTTTCCTAACCCACTTATCTTAAATGTATTAAATGACTAGACCATTAGTGACAGTAGTAATTTGTTCATATAACGGCGAGCGTTATATTACAGAAACCATGGATAGTGTGCTCGCGCAAACTTACGATAATATGGAAGTGGTAATTGTTGATGACGGTTCCTTTGATAAGACGGTTTCAATTATTGAAAAATATATGCAACTTGATGCCCGTATTCGTCTGTTTATTAGGAAAAATTCGGGTCTTGCCGCATCAAGGAATTTTGCATTCCAACAGGCGCGAGGTGAGTGGGTTGCTACTGTTGATCAAGATGATCTCTGTCACCCTGAGCGTCTTTCAAAGCAAATTGAGTTGGTAAATAGATTTCCTACAGCAGGCCTTATCTTTAGTGGCACAAATATGATTGATGATAGAGGGGGGTATTTAAGTAGTCGCCTTTCTTCTTATGACCTGCCAGATTCATTTGTTAAAAAGGGGGTTGCAGGGGAGCTTTTGATAACCAATGGGTGCTATATAGGTTCTGCTTATTTTATTAAACTCACGACCATTAATCAGGTAGGAAAACTAGATGAATCGTTGCGCCATGCTTGTGATTATGAATATTTTATCAGGGTAGGTTTAGTGAATGATTTTGCGTTTACACGTGACAATTTGGTCTCGTGGCGTAGCCATTCGAATCAAGAATCTGTTACGAACCTAAATCGATTTGCAGAATTTCGTTCTGTTTTATTGCGCAACTTTTGGTTAAGTGGCTTGTTTAGTACGCGACTTACAATAATAGTTAAATTGGGAAGGTCGTTCGGTTCCGAAGCTTACCGCAAAATTAGACTTTATAGTAAGTGTTGAGTAGTGATGCTACTCAAAATATTCGTAAGGGTGGAGCCATATTTATTGAAGTTCCTTGCCAGGATTATGAACACAAATCTTTTGATGATATCCAAGTGAGTTATCACGGACAAAAAATAGAAACATTACGTTCAAACTCTCTCTTCCAGATGGAATCGATGGCTCCTCGTTCCCGTCTAATTTTTTAGGGCTGACTGCACTGTTTGCAGGTGTGCGCCCGGGGATGGACTGTTAACTAACCCAATTGAGCGTGCTATGGTTGCTTTTTATGAAGTCTGTCGCGAATCATCCCAACCTGTCTGGTGGCTGAGGGCTATAGCCACCAAACGTTAAAAGGTATGTCAAGATTACAAATAATATTTAAAAAAGCCTTTTTATGGGAAGGAGGAGATGATTGCCGCAGGAAGCGTCTTAGGTCGATTTGGTTACCAATAAAGATGAGTTGGCATGTGCTTTAGCGAAAACCAATATTGGGGGCAGGTAATTGCTATTCAAGCTATGAATCACGAATTGCTTCGAGATTTCTCCATCAACTTTGTAGTGAATATTGCTTCAATGCAGGAGATGAATCCATATGTAATAACAGCCTATTTCGAAGATCTGCGTGCCATTAAATCAGACCATCCATTGTTCTTCTATTGCTGTAATCGTGAGGAAAAATCTTTACCTGATGGCAAGGTGATAAAATTTTCTGAATAAAGGATGTTGAACCTAACTCGCTATATGCGAGAAAACCAGCAAAGAAGATTAAGAAATTGGTTAATTAAACAGAGTACTGCATAATGACGTCTAGATTGGTGATGTGGTCATGTAAATCCATGTCCAAGACTGTTTGCTAGTTAAAAGTAGTTACACTATAAAAAATCAGGAGAAAGAATTTGTCCTTTTATCCAATCCTTAAAGCCCCTGGATGTCAAGGTTGGGCAACTTTGTGTAACTTCTCCCCCAATAACTGGGAAGCGAGGAACTCCACGGAGAAATTTGTCAGCCTGACTTGGGCTGAAGAAGGTGAGTGGCGAACTAAATCTCTTGGGATGCTGGCGTGTGATGCATTGCGCACTGTAAGTTTTGAAGAGATTTCCAGTATGATACCTGAAGGGGTATTGCCTTTGTTATCGCTTAGCGCGACAAAACTTCCTACGCATAGTAATAGTTTGCCACAGATAGAGGCACCCTTGACATCGGTGCCCGGTTGGCGTGCTACACTTGGTCTGTCAACGGCTAAGGCTTCAGTCAGCTATCAAGGTGAGATTGATCCTTTTCCTTCGCAGGGGACGATGTTGACTTTTTGTCCGTTTATTCAATTCGGTGAAGAGATAGAGAATTATCTGATATTTCTTAACATGGAAAAATCTCCTGTTGCCAGAACTGCGCAAGTTGAAATATACGATTCTAAAAAGACAGTATTAAGAGGACAATTTGCAGTCAAAAACAATGATGCAACTATTATTGCGCTGGACGGACTCGGTTTTAGTACGACTGATTTGCCGTTAATTATTTGCAGGGAAATGTCGGCAATCCCACTGTATTTTTCAAAGACCCGAGATGTTTCGTTTCTCAGTCTTGAGCACAGCCATCCACCAGCATGCTATGTGATTCATGGGCCGCGTTGGAATGCACAAAAATTACTCAAAAAAATTTGGTTCTCAAGGGTGACACAATAATGCGAACCCTCGTGGAAAAACTTAGAAGAAAGGTGTTTTGGACTTTCGGTCAACCGCTTACTCGACGACCCGAGCAGGTTGGTGATCCAGTCAGCGATCTGTTCGTCTGGCGAAATTCAGAAGACTGGAAGACATTTTTTGAGTTGATAGATATTGCGGGGTTATTTGATGGTGATGAAAGTGTATCCGGCCGGTCGGCGACTATTTTGTTTTTTGACAATAATGGCGAGCAGTTTCTTGAGCAGCGTTTTGATTTGCTTTCTAATGAACGCCAGACAATTGATTTGACCGAATTCGTGACAGAGTCAGAAAGTTCATCAGGTACTTTTTGCATTTTTCACACTACTCCCCAAGTGGTATCGGATCTTGGGTCGTTTATCGCGGAGAGAGGTTATGTAAGTTATAAATATAAAGAAGCACCGCTACGCAGTTATGTGCACGGAAATTTTGATGCAATTTCTTTGTCCAGAAACAAGGAGCTGAGGCTTCTTTGTTCGAGTAGTTTTTTTCCGCGCGAGTACAGGCTTCAGCATGAGTTATCGGGGTCTGCGTTGTATGAGGTGGTAATAGTAAATCCCAGTTCGCGGGATCAAATCGTGACTTGTCAAGTGTTGTGCATCTGTAACGGTGCTAGCATGGGCGTGCAAGAGGTACGATTGAGACCGAGAGCTTCTCATGTGTTTTTTGTTCAAGTGGAAACGGTGCAACCAGTAAGGGTTGTTATCAACAGTCATCTTATTATGGCAAGACCTTTAGTTTTTCGTATTCACCAACAAAAAATGGTAGCTTTTTATGGATAAAAGAATAATAGAGGTTGGGTATGGTTCTGTTGCTAAAGTTAAAATAGGCAGCCGTCTACCCTTGGTCTTTATTGGCGGTCCCTGTGCAATCGAAAGCCGTGATCATGCTTTCAAAATGGCGGAAGCAATTGATTTAATTTGTCGCAGGATGGGTGTTCCGTGGATATATAAATCTTGTTATGACAAGGACTGCCGGTCTTCTCAGGACAGCTTTCACGGCTTAGGTGCGGACCACGGTTTGCGCATTCTTGCTGACATCAGAGAGGAGTTTGGAGTTCCTGTAGTTTCTGATTTCTCAGAACCAATTTGGGGGCCGGCGACAGGGGAAGTTTGTGATATGGTTCAGGTGCCGGCTTATCTGTGCAGACAGACCTCTATATTGAGGGCGGCTGCTTTGACGAATAGACCTGTTCATCTGAAAAAGGGACAATTTATGAGTCCTTGGAATATGAAGAATTCTGTCAGGAAGATTGAGGCTAACGGTAATCACCAGATTCTATTGGCTGATCGAGGTACATTTTTTGGCTATAACATGCTGGTTAATGATATGACGTGTTTCCCCATAATGGCTCGAATGGGTTATCCGGTGTGTTTTGATGCAACACATTCTATTCAGCTGCCGACCTCCATGGGTAATGTTTCTGGCGGGCAGCGCGAATTTATCCCTCATCTGGTTCGGGCGGCAGCGGGTTGCGGCATCAACGCCTTGTTTATGGAGGTTCATGACGACCCTGATAATGCGTTGTCGGATGCCAATACGGTGCTCGATATACAGTATTTGGAAAACATTCTTGGTCAGGCTAAGGCTATACATGAAATGCGCCTTGAGTTGCTTGAAAAATATGGAGAAGACAATGCCCACCTACAAAAATAATACGATGCGTGTCAGTGAAGTCATGATGTTGTTGGAGAGGATTCCGGTAATCCGCGAGACTGTTATTATGAAAGAGGCTTTTGAAGAGATGGGTCGGTTAAATTTGGGTATTGCATGTATTGTGGATGTGAACATGAAGCTTCTCGGCATTCTCACGGATGGTGATATCCGGCGCAAGTTACTCAAGGTACAAAAACCATTCGCCGCATTGCTTGTGGATGATGCACTCGAATATTCTATTCGATCACCTATAACAATTCATTTGAGCGACACGCTGGTGCATGGAGTTGACATTATGGGCCTGAAGCAGGTTTGGGACCTGCCCGTTGTTGACAATCATGGTGTACTGGTCGGACTGCTACACCTACATCCTGCAGTACAGGCATTGCTTGGGGTGACAAAATGATGCGTTCTGGAAAGGCCGCCATTTTTCAGGCCGTACGACGGGCCGATTCGACATAGATTGGCAGTAATGATGAAAATTAATAAAGGAAAATCATGAGTGCTATATTTGAGAAGCGCGCTGCGCTTAAACAAAAACTGCGAAATCGAGAACGTTTGTTTGCGGGCTGGGTTTCTTATGCGCATCCGTCTGTTACAGAAACATTTGCGCGCGCTGGATTCGACTTAATGTTTATTGATATGGAGCATTCCACTATTTCAATTGAGCAAGGTCAACGAATCATTGCTGCAAGTCAGGCAGAAGGGGTTCCTTGTATTCCAAGACCTGTATCTCATTCTAACGATTATCTGAAACCTTTGCTTGAGTCTGGTGCTGATGGTTTGTTAATTCAGATGGTGGAAACCCCAGAGCACGTTCAGGCGCTGATTCGTGATGTTAAGTATCCGCCTATTGGACGACGTACCTACGGTGTCAACAGGGCTCAGGCGTATGGCTTTGATTTTGACGAATATATCCAGAATTGGAATGCGACATCTACTTTTATGCTCCAGATTGAGTCGATTAAGGGTGTTGAGAATATTGAACAATTATTAGCATTTGATGAGGTTGATGGCGTTATGATTGGGCCGCTCGATATTTCTGGCTCTCTTGGTGTACCTGGGCAAACGACACATCCACTTGTAATTGAGGCGTCACGTAAGGTTATCAAGGCGTGTGAGCGACATGGTAAAAGTTGCGGTACGCAGGTGGCTGATGCTAATCCAGCGAGTGTTAATGCGCTATTTGATCTAGGTTACAATTATGCAATTTTGGGTTCTGATCTGTTTGTGCTATGGAAATGGGCGGTACAAATGCAGGATATGATGAAGATGATGCGTTAACTTAATAAAAGTAGTTTTATGAATTCTTATCTAAATAATTTATTTAATTTACAAGGCAAAGTAGTTGTTGTAATTGGTGCTGGAGGTCATCTCTGTGGTGAAATGGCAAGAGGTTTTGCACGAGCAGGGTGTAAGGTTGCAATATTAGATTTAAAGATTGAAAAAGCAAAATCTGTAGAAGATGAATTGAAAAAATTAGGTTTCAAAGATGTTATATCAATTGCGATTGATGTTGGGAAAAAACAAGAACATATTAGTGCGCTGAAAAAAGTGCTCACAGCATTTGGCCAAGTAGATGTTTTGGTTAATGGCGCTGGTATTAATGGACCAACACCTTTTTTTGAATTAACTCTTGATGAGTGGTATGCAATTTTAGATTCGCAGATTACTGGGACTTTTCTTGGCTGTCAGGTGTTTGGTGAATACATGGTGAATAGAGGGTCTGGTTCTATTATCAACATCTCATCGGCATCTGCGGGCCCCCCTCTGTCTAAAGCAATCACTTATTCTGTAGCCAAAGCCGGTATTAAAAATTTGACTCAAAATCTTGGTCGTGAATGGGGGGAAAAGGGGGTTCGAGTTAATGCTTTACGGCCAGGGTTCTTTCCGACGGAATGGAACCGTAAAAATTTTATTACGCCAGAGCGTGAAGTTGCAATTTTAGGGCATACCCCTATGAAGCGCTATGGCGAACCAGGTGAACTCATCGGTGCTACGCTATGGTTAGCATCAGATGCGTCTGGTTTTGTTACAGGAGCTGAAATTAATGTAGATGGTGGATTCTCTTGCATGACTATTTAATCAATGTCTAAAAGCTCAAATAATCAATGACGAAACAAAAAACTGTAGTAATCACAGGTGGTAACCGTGGTATTGGTCTTAGCATTACTGAGGCATTCATAGACGCTGGATATTTTGTAGTTGTAGGTGCGCGTCAAGAAATGGATTTGACTAAAAGATTTGGTGAGCGCATTCTTTTTGTATCGACCGATGTTCGGGATGAGCTGGCTCATAGCCGCTTAGTGAATGTGGCGATTAAAAAAACTGGCTCATTAGATGTTTATATTAATAACGCGGGATTTTCTGAGTGGCGACCAATAGAAAATATTGACAGTACTTTTCTTGATGACATGCTTAACACTAATCTTAAGGGCGTGTTTTGGGGTTGTAAAGCCGCATCAGAAGTAATGCTTGACGGTGCAAATATTATTAATATTTCAAGTCTTGCTAGCAAACGCGGTACTGCAAATAATTCAGCCTATTGTGCTTCAAAATTTGCTGTTAATGGTTTAACACAGGCTCTTGCAAAAGAAATTGGCCCGCGTGGAATTCGAGTGAATGCATTGTGTCCAGTACTTGTTCCAACTGAGGGCTTGCTTGAGGCCTTAAAGGGATCTTTTTCGCCAGCTAAAGGAGATCCAGAGGGATTTCTTTCAAGATTCGCAGTTGATAACGCTGCATTAAAGCGTCTTCCAACAGGGGGCGAGGTTGGAGCAATGTGTATTTTACTGTCATCAGGTGCAGCATCTGCGATGACAGGTCAATGTATCAATGTTGATTGTGGCGTATTGCCCCAGTAGCCTAGATAATGAAGATGAAGATAGTAGCAGTTATCCCAGCGCACCTTGCCTCAGTTAGATTCCCCGGGAAAATATTGTTTCAGTTTTATGGATTACCTATGATTGAGCATGTCAGACGCCGCGCTCTGCTTTCTAAGGCTGTATCAGATGTCTATGTGGCAACTTGTGATGAAGAGATTGCAACAGTGATACGCGGGTATGGTGGAAAAGTAATTATGACAGCTAATACTCATACGAATGGAACCACCCGCGTCGCGGAGGCTATAAAGGATATCGACTGTACACATGTGATGTTATTGCAGGGAGATGAGCCGTTATTATTGCCTCGGCACATAGAGTCATTTGCTAAGGCTATGGAGTCCGATCCTAACGGTGATGCATGGAATGCGACAGGGCCAATTGAACAAGCAGAGGAGTTGGATCGCCACTCATTTGTAAAGTGTACGGTCGGGTTAAATAATCGCATTTTGTATTGTTTTCGTCGCACGCCAGGTTATAGTTCTTATGATGAGCAACGGTCTTTTGTAAGGAAAATTCTTGGCATTATTGCTTATCGAAAAGAATTTTTATTGGAGCTTACAGCGTTGCCTGCATCAGCAATTGAGCAGGCTGAGTTTATCGAGCAAATGCGAATTATAGAGTATGGTTACACAATTTTATCAGTTCAAGTGAGTCCCAGTTTGCCATCTGTTAATGAGCCAGGCGAAGCTGACATTGTGCTTGATTATATTCAACATAATGATGAGCAGCGTGCATTACTTGAATTGGTGATGCGGCAATGAAGTTACGTCATTATATGTTTGAAAAAATGTTGTGACTGAAAATCAATATAAAAAACTCTGTGAGGCCTGTGATCATATTCTACTAGCACAAGGCTCAACCGTAGAACGTGTTGCGATTCAATGGTTACATGTTATTCGTGAACACCCTGTTCTACTAGGCAATTATCAAGGACTTTTTGAAGCTAAAAGTAGATTAAGCTTATTTTTACATAAGTGGTTTCATTCTTTACGTAACCTGATGGTCTTGGTTCGGGAGCTTTTGAGGGCTTTATATACAAGTGGGCCGTCTTGGTTCGGACAGCAAGATTACCCCGAAAATGCTGATATTATATTTGTATCGCATTTGCTAAATGATTCACAAGTTGGAGAGTCGTCAGATTTTTATTTTGGTGATTTACCCCAGGACTTGGCTGAAAAGGGTTATTCGGTAGTAATAGCTTTGATTAATCATACAGGGCAACAAGTTGTTTCTTTGACTGAATACAGGAAAGATAATAATTTATATCGAATGATACTTTCCAACTCACTCCATATTTCCCAAGAGATTGGTCTTTGGTGGAGGTTAAGGAAACAGGCGAGTAGGCTAAGTAAGCAGGCAAAAATAGAGACAGATGGTTTCCTCCGGAATGTAATTTTGAGGGCATTTCAGGAAGCATTGTCAAGTGATCCGTTGTCTAACTTGCGTCGAGGTCTGCAAATTGAAAATTTGGTTCTAAGGGTTAAACCGGCAGTTATCGTTGTTACATATGAAGGGTATAGTTGGGAAAGATTGGCGTTTTCTTTTGCACGTAGCGCAAAAGCTGATATACGCTGTATTGGGTATCAACATGCAGCAGTGTTTCGCCTACAACATGCTATAAGACGAAACCTTTTGGATAAGTATAACCCTGATTTAATTCTGACGGCTGGGCTAGTAGGTAAAAAGATGCTGGAACGTTCAGGTGGTCTTAGTGGAACGCCTATTTCTGTATTGGGATCTAATCGAACTTTTAAAAGAACTGGGCTTAATGGCGATTCTCTAATAACCCCAGTTATGGCAGAACGCACAATCAATTCCGTGTGTCTGGTTCTTCCTGAAGGTATTGCCACGGAATGTCACCTTTTGTTTGATTTCTCATTGGAGTGCGCTAAAAGAACCCCAGAGATAAAATTTATTTGGCGATTACATCCAGTTATAAATTTTGAATCGCTTATAGCACAAAACCCTAAATTAGGAAGCTTGCCTAGTAATATTTCTTTATCCACAACAACGCTTAATAAGGATATTGATCAATCTCGTTGGGTACTTTACAGAGGAACAACTACAGTTAGTGCAACAGTAATGGCAGGGTTGCGTCCAATCTATCTACAGTTGCCAGATGAAATGACAATTGACCCCCTCTACGAGCTTGATGTGTGGATATCTAGGATTAAAAGTGTTTCTGATTTTAATCAAACAATACAAGTCGATAGTGATTGTTCTTGCGGCTTATTAGATCCAGATCTTAAGCTAGCACAGGAATATTGTAATGAATTCTACACTCCTGCAGATGTCCATGCGCTGATTAAGCTGTTACCTAATATTGATGCGAGTTAGTAAATAATCACTTTGTCATCAAAGATATAATTTCTGCTGATTTGATTTATTATTGGTATATTGCTTTATGATATGATTTTGAATTTAATAAAAGTAACACATTTAATAAGTGGTTAGATCATACACCTGTGTTTTTTCTTTTTAAGAACCATTAGAAATTATTTTTTTTGATTTATGGCTTCTATTCCTAATATTTCAGTTATCATTCCCAGCAATCATGATCATCATGATTTGCTGAAAATCATTGATGCAGTCTGCTGTCAGACGGTCAAGCCTGTTGAAATTATTCTTATCGATTCGTCAGATGAGAGTGACACATGTCCTGCGGAAGTCGGAGTATTGTGTGAAGCTAGTGGCATTGAATTTCTCTATGAATCTCGAGCGCAGGCCTTACCAGGGCAAGCAAGGAATATTGGTTTGGGTCTGGCCAAAGGCGAGTTATTTGCTTTTATTGATGTGCAAACCATTCCGCGACCTAACTGGCTTGAGGCATCTTTAACGCTGCTTGATAAAGAAGATGTTGCTGGCGTTTTTGGGGGCTGTAGTTTCAGTGTGGAGACTTCGTTTGAAAGGTTGGTTCGCGATGCTTTTTATGGCGTTTTGCCACGTAAGACCTTGCCGGGGTCTGTTTTTAGACGAGAGGTCTTTGTTAAGGCCGGTCAGTTTATTGATCGGGTGAGAGCGGGTGAGGATACCGAGTGGATGCTAAGGCTAGATATGCTTAATATCCCTTGTTTTTATCCGCAGAGCATCGTGGTTGATTATGTAGGACTAATCGGCATAGATCTAAATAAGCTATTAAAAAAGTGGTATCGCAATTACATCGCATCGCGTAACTTGCCGCATTTATATCCTCAGAAGGTGTTTCTATGGTTCATTTTATACCCATTGGTTATTATTATTGCATATAACTGGAATTACCACTTAGTTAGTTCGCACGAGCATACGTTATTATACATTCATCATATAACCAAAATAGCTACAGTCATACCGCCTTTGGCTTATCTGATCACGCGTGGAATCTTATTACCCTCGCGGCGCGGAGTTAGTTTTTCAAGGTTATTCCCTATTCGTTTTATCGCGATTGCCTGTCTCTGTTGCATCGTCGATGGGGTGAAAGCTTTAGCCTTCACCATTCCTAGGCGTAAACGTGACTGATCAATTTATTATTCGTAATGGTGTTCACAGCCACCCGTCCCCGTCAAGCATCGTGATGAGGGATACGAGAAGGGTGGTTTTAAAATACAGGGTGACTGGCAAATGTAGAAGCATTTTAGGTGCATTGGTTAAGTTATTAAATTTTTTGGTTGAGAAAACGGAATGATTATTGGGACTGGTTTAATCCCAAATGGATTTAAATCTGCATACACACATCGCGAAGATGTCTGTATATATGCGGCAAGAGTAGCAGCAGGGGTCGGTAGTGATAATTGGCTAGCGGCTTCAAAAGGCGCGGTAAAGATGACGTTGAGTGACGTGAGCGATTGGCAGCATTTGTTTTTTGGTAGATATGGTGAAATCTATAGCATTCACCAAGAAGTGGTCCCCATAAATAGGACAGCATGATAAGTGTATTTTCTGTTAAATTTGCATTTAACAATGAGGTAACAGAAGATGAGAAGAAAAAGACGAAACCACTCACCGGCATTCAA
>Ga0209494_1000680_pt1 | contig 15177 bp, 19 predicted proteins | sample EN1Hudseemescosm_FD_184628 | JGI IMG/M metagenome (GOLD analysis project Ga0209494, IMG submission 184628) | Methane-oxidizing microbial communities from mesocosms in the Hudson Canyon - EN1B Hudson Canyon (SPAdes) (version 2) | ecosystem: Environmental > Aquatic > Marine > Cold seeps | place... | reverse complement strand
AGGTGGTAAAAACCATTTGTGCTGTTTTGGATGAGCTGCGGCCGCAAGTGAATTCCTATACTGAGAAAATTACATTTGTGGCTGACCGTCCTGGGCATGATAGGCGTTATGCTATAGATGCGAGTAAGATTCAAAAAGAACTGGGCTGGTTGCCGAAAGAGACATTTGAAAGCGGAATTCGTAAAACCGTGCAATGGTATTTGGATAACCCTGTTTGGTGTCAGCATGTCCAAGATGGCAGTTATCAGCGGGAAAGATTAGGGGTGAAGGTATGAAAGGGATTGTACTAGCGGGAGGTTCAGGGACACGTCTTTATCCGGTGACTAAGGGAGTTTCTAAACAGCTAGTTCCTATTTATGATAAACCGATGATTTATTATCCGATTTCTGTGCTGATGTTGTCGGATATTCGGGAAATCTTAATTATTACTACGCCCGAAGACCAATCAAGCTTTCAGCGGCTCTTAGGGGATGGTTCGGAATTGGGCCTGTCCTTTGAATATGTTGTGCAGCCATCGCCTGATGGTTTAGCGCAAGCATTCATCTTAGGGGAAGCGTTTATTGGTAATGATGATGTTTGCTTGGTCTTGGGTGATAATATTTTTTATGGTTATGATTTATCTGAATTACTGATCAGTGCTGTTGAAAATGCTAATAAAAAGTCTAAACCAACAGTGTTTGGTTATTATGTTAATGAGCCCGAACATTTTGGTGTCGCAGAATTTGATGATAACGGTGCGGTTATTAGCCTAGAGGAAAAGCCTAAACAGCCTAAATCTAATTATGCAGTAACGGGGCTTTACTATTATCCGAATGATGTGGTTCAGAAAGCTAAAAATGTTAAACCCTCAGCGAGAGGCGAGCTGGAAATCACCACAGTCAATCAAATGTATTTACAAGAAGATCGTTTAAAGGTTGAATTGTTAGGGCGAGGATTTGCTTGGCTAGATACCGGTACCCACGAAAGTTTGCTTGAAGCTTCAATGTTTATTGAAACGATTGAAAAACGGCAGGGATTAAAAGTGGCCTGTTTGGAAGAAATTGCCTTTGTGAAAGGCTACATCCAAAAAGAACAGTTGCTTGAATTGGCAGTCCCCCTGCAGAAAAGTCAATACGGACAATACTTGCTTAAAATAGCGGGACAATAAAGAGTGATATGAGGTTTATCCCACAAGCTATACCTGAGGTTATTTTAATAGAGTCTGAAGTCCATGGTGATAGGTGGCGTTATTTTGTTGAAACATTTCGTCAGGATAAGTTTGAAGAAGCAATCGGCTATAAGGTTAATTTTATTCAGGATAATGAATCTAAGTCAACTAAGGGTATTCTAAGGGGGCTACATTTTCAGCCCCCGCCTTTTGTTCAAAGTAAACAGGTCAAAGTGGGAGCGTGTATTAAATGTTTCTGGGAGTGATTTTTTGATGGTGGAAGTAAATTGAAAATTGCAATTGCAGGAATCGGTTATGTCGGGCTGTCTAATGGCATCCTGCTTTCTCAGCATAATGAAGTTGTGGCATTGGATGTATTGCCTGAAAAAGTTAATCTTCTAAATCAAAAAAAATCACCGATTGAAGATGCTGAAATTGATTATTTCTTACAAAATAAGAAACTGAATTTCAGAGCAACGCTCGATAAAAACGAGGCTTATAAAAACGCTGATTATGTGATTATTGCAACGCCAACGGATTATGACGATGAGGCTGATTATTTTGATACCCATCTAGTTGAAACCGCTATTGAAGATGTCATGGCTATTAACCCTGATGCGGTGATGGTGATTAAGTCAACGGTTCCGGTAGGTTATACCGAAAAAGTTCGGACGCAATTTCAAACTGAGAATATACTATTCTCCCCTGAGTTTTTGCGAGAAGGGAAGGCGCTTTATGATAACCTCTATCCGTCTCGTATTATTGTAGGTGAGCGCTCAAAGCGGGCAGAGGTATTTGCCGGTCTTTTAATGCAAGGGGCGGTCAAGGAAGATGTTGATGTGCTCTATACTGATTCGACTGAAGCTGAAGCAGTAAAGCTCTTTTCTAATACTTATCTTGCTATGCGAGTAGCCTACTTTAATGAGTTGGATACCTTTGCACAGGTTCGAAACCTTAATTCTCAGCAGATTATTGAGGGAGTCTGTCTTGATTCTCGAATAGGGATGCATTACAACAACCCTTCCTTTGGTTATGGGGGTTACTGCCTGCCTAAAGATAGCAAACAATTACGTGCCAACTATCAAGAAGTCCCGTGCGACCTTATACATGCAATTGTGGATTCAAATACGACACGAAAAGATTTTATTGCAGATTCCATTTTAAAACGAAAACCTAAAGTGGTGGGTATTTACCGGCTGATTATGAAAGCAGGTTCTGATAACATCAGGAGTTCATCAGTTCAAGGTGTCATGAAGCGCATTAAGGCTAAAGGGGTGAGGGTAGTAGTTTATGAGCCGGTGATTCAAGAAGATGAATTCTTTAGCTCTAAAGTGATTAAAGATTTAGATGTGTTTTTAAAATTATCCGATGTGATTGTTGCCAATAGGAAAACTGATGATTTGGTGGATGCTCAAGAAAAAGTTTATACGCGTGATTTTAATGGATGTGATTGAATGAAAATATTAGTTACCGGTTCGGCTGGTTTTATTGGCTCAGCCTTAACTCTGCATTTACTTGAGTGTGGTGATGAGATTATCGGTATTGATAACCACAACGACTATTAAAGCCTAGCGTTGATAGAAGGGCGTTTGGCCTTACAAAAATTTGCACAGGCAATCACTAAGGGCGAGACCATTAACGTCTTTAACTACGGTAACCATCGACGCGATTTCACCTATATCGATGACATTGTTGAAGGTGTAATTCGCATTCTGGACCGTCAGGCACCACCAAATCCTGACTGGTGTGTTAGAGAAAACTAATGAGTCTTACGCACTACCTAAGATTGCAGGTATCAAGCTTTGTGAATTATACAATAGACAATATGGTACTGATTTTAGATCAGTTATGCCTACCAATCTTTACGGCATTAATGATAACTTCCACCCAGAAAACTCACATGTTATTACTGCGCTCCTGCAAAGGTTCCATAAGGGGCTACTTAACAATGATGAAGAAGTAGTTGTATGGGGCACAGGTAAGGCTATGAGAGAGTTGTTGTATGTAGATGATATTGGCGGGCTTCACTGGTTGTATTAGAGCTAGACGAAGAAATTTATAAAGCCAACATTAAACCAATGCTATCGTATGTTAATGTTGGTACTGGCAAATATGTAGCCATTCAAGAAATGGCAGAAACTATAAAGCAAGTGGTTGGTTACATGGGTAAACTTACTTATGCTGGTAGTTTAGAGTCGTTAGCCTCTATTGACAATGATGCAAGATATATATTGAGCAAGTGGATATTTGCGATGCTAGTGAGCTGAGATGTATATTTAATGAGCATCAACCTGATATTGTTATGAATTTTGCAGTTGAACCACATGTTGATCGCTTTATTGATGGTTTTGGTGAGTTTTCAAACTAATATTATTGGTACTTATTTATTACTCTAACTTAGATGGCAATAAAAAAGAATGTCTTAGATTCCACCATGTATCAACTGATGAATTATGTGGTTATTTAGAAGGTAGAAATGATAGTAAATAGTGATTTAAATGATTAGGTATGTAAAAAATATTCTTTATATTTTGGGGGAGGATAAAAGTAAATTACCATTTTTAGTGATTTTATTTTTACTTTCTTCATTAGTGGAGGTTCTAGGGGTAGCTGTAGTGGGGCCATACATAGCTCTAGCATTCGGGCCTAGTATGTCTGACAATGAATTATTATTGACAATTATTCAATGGCTTAATCTTTCAGTTAAACATGAATCTTTTTTGACATTACTAGGGCTAATGTTAATTATTGTGTTTATGATGAAAATGGTTCTATCTACATGGGTAAATTACAGAATAATATATTTTACTCAAAATCAAAATGTAATATTACGTGAAAAATTGATGCATACATATCAGTCAATGGCTTATGTGGACTATATACAAAGAAATAGTTCCGATTATATTAATAGTATCCATTCTTTGGTTGCAGGGTATAGTTCCAATGTGCTGACGGGGGTGCTTAAATTTTTAAGCGAGAGTATTGTTGTAATTGCTATTTTATTAATACTACTATGGACTAATTGGCTTGTTTTATTCTTGCTGATTTTGCTGTTAATACCAGTGATGCTATTTTATGATTATTTTTTTGGGTTTCGGCTAAAAGGATACGGTGTCGTAGCTAATCAATCAAATATTGCTATGGTAAAAAACATAACTCAAGGGATTGAAGGCGCTAAAGAGCTTAGAGTGCTTGCTAATCAAGGATTTTTTCTTGATAAGGTAGTGCATAATGCAAAGAGCCTTAGAGATTCAGAGTCTAAGCGCCAATTGATTTCAATGTTCCCCAGATTTTTATTAGAGTTGTTGTTGATAATCTTTGTGGTTCTGGTTGTTGTTGTCATGTCAGAGATGGGTGGAGGGCGCGAATATATGCTTTCTACTTTAGGAGTATTCGGTGTCGCGTCTATGAGGCTGCTACCGGCTATAAGTTCATTAACAGGAAGTGTAGCAATGATCAGGTTTGGGGGGGATACAGTTGATAGAATGTATGGCGATATTAAGTTAAGTAATAGTTATGACAAGAATGTAAGTTATGATCATGCATTTCAAAAATACAGAAATAGAGATGTTTTTGAGAAGATTTTATTAAAAAATATATCATTTATATACCCTAATTCAAAAAATAAATCATTGAACAATATGAGTTTAAGAATAATGTCTGGTGAGTGTATAGGATTTATTGGTCATTCAGGTGCTGGAAAAACCACAATAGTAGACTTACTGTTGGGGTTGCTGCAACCAACATCAGGCACGATTGAATACAATGGAAGGAGGTGTGAGTCGTTAGCTTCAACATGGCAGAAGCAGGTAGCATATCTGCCCCAGCAAGTTTTTCTTATTGATGCTTCAGTGCGTAATAATATTGCCTTGGGTGTTCCAGATCACGAGATAGATAGTAATCGTATAGAAGAGTCAATAAAACAAGCAAGTTTAGGTGAAGTGATTAAGCAACTTGCGGATGGTGTAAATACAGAAATTGGAGAGCGAGGAGTCCGTTTATCTGGGGGGCAGCGGCAAAGAGTAGCTTTAGCGAGGGCTTTTTATCATAAGAGAAGAATATTAGTAATGGATGAGGCAACAAGTGCTCTAGATAGTAAAACAGAACAAGAGATTGTGAATGAAATTAATCAGTTAAAAGGGAAAATGACAATGATTGTCATAGCTCATAGATTAAGCACGTTACAGCACTGTGATAGAGTCTATAAGTTAGAAAAAGGAAGGATAATAGATACAGGTATGATAGATAGTAATTTAATATTCCATTCAAATGGAAAGAAAGCATATGGGTAATTATAAGATTTTCATTTTGGATGTAGATGGAGTGATGACCACAGGTCAATTTCTCTATACGGAAAATGGTAAAGAGATGAAAATCTTTGGTCCAGATGATAATGATGGGTTAGGGCTTTTAAATCCCTATATTGAGATTAGGTTTGTTACCGGCGATAGAAAAGGGTTTTCAATTAGTAATAAGCGTATTAAAGAAGATATGAAATTTGATCTAGACCTGGTTAGCACCATTAAAAGAATTGAATGGATTAAAGAGCGCTATGATCCACAAGAGGTAATTTACATGGGTGATGGTATTTTTGATCATTATGTAATGAAAGAAGTTGGGTATTCTATCGCACCTGGAAATTCAGACAGAATGGCAAAAGCACATGCAAATTACGTGACAGAACGTTCTGGTGGTGATAGGGCTGTGGCCGAAGCATGTCTTCATATTATGCAAAAGTTTTTCACTCCTTACGAGCCTGATAGGTTGCCAGCAGATCAGTTAGATTTAGGTGAGTGGACAGTATGATGCTCCAGAAACGTCTAGAAAATTACAGAAAAGGAAGAAACTGCACACTCCTTGGTGTTGGCCCAATGAGTAAGAATTGTATAGATGCATCCATTGAGTTAGCTGATCAATATAAAACACCGTTAATGTTAATTGCAAGTAGAAGGCAGATTGATTCAGAGCAGTTTGGTGGTGGTTATGTAGAAAACTGGACAACAAAACACTTTGCGGACTATGTAATAGAGAAAGACATAAATCAAAACATAATTCTAGCAAGAGACCATGGCGGGCCGTGGCAGAATGAACTTGAGAAGAGCCAAAGCATGAATTTAAAAGATGCAATGCAATCTGCAAAAGACTCATATCGTGCAGATATTGATGCTGGCTTCCATATGCTCCATATTGATCCGAGTGTTGATATTCATTCTCAGCCCAACATTGATCAAGTTCTAGAAAGAATCTATGAGTTGTATGATTTTTGCTGGTCATATGCTCAAAAAAAAAATCAAGATATTATCTTTGAGATCGGTACAGAGGAACAGAGCGGGGCTAACAACACGCGGGATGAATTAGAATACACGCTTGAAAATATACGTAAATTTTGCAAAATTAATAAAATTCCATTTCCAACGTTTATAGTTATTCAGGCTGGAACTAGGGTTGTGGAAACTAAAAATGTTGGTTCATTTGACTCACCAGTACGATTCAAAAATGAACTCCCTCCAGAAATTCAAATTCCACAAATGGTTAGTATTTGTAATAAATATGGAATCTATATGAAGGAGCATAATACAGACTACCTTTCAACAGAGTCATTAAAGTGGCAACCACGGTTAGGAATACATGCTGCAAATATAGCACCTGAATTTGGTGTGGCCGAAACAAAAGCGTTTATTAATATATTAGAGAGAAATAATCAAAATGATCTTTTAGATGAATTCTTACATATATCGTATGATTCAAGAAAATGGGAAAAGTGGATGCTAAATGACACAAATGCAAGCGATAAAGATAAATCGGTTATTGCAGGGCATTATATTTTTTCTTCCGATGAATGCGTTAGACTCAAATCGGAAGCTAGAAGTAGCATTAAGGGATTGGATGAATATTTAAAAAATAAGGTGAAAGAGAGTATTTTTAGATATATAAACGCTTTTAATCTGACATAGTCTTATGAAGAAAACCGCAACTATAATCTTAAATAGAAATCTACCAGAAGAAACTAATGCATTGGTAGAGGATTTAATGAGGCTTAATGATGACTTTACAGATATCTTCGTTATTGAAGCTGGATCAAAGAAAGATAATATTTCTAAATATTGTACATGGCATGTAGATACTGAAGAAGCAACTAAGAGTGGCATGCGTTATTCGAGAGGTATGAACTATGGTCTATTGCAGTTATGGAATAGTGGTGACTGGAAAAAATATGATTCATTTTTTTTGATAACTAATGATACGAAATTCCCAAACAATCAGAGCACCATTAAAATTCTTCAGGAATTAGTAATAGAAAATCCAAGAGTAGGTATCGTTTCCCCTTGTTCTGAAACATGGGGTGAAAAAGAATTAATTGGTACCAACTCATTAAAATACTTTTGGTTTATTCATAATAATGCTTATTTTTTACGTAAAGAATTAGTGGAGCAATTAATAAATACGGACAATCCGTCATATATGGATTTTTTATTTGATGGAAGTAATTTCAGGGGTTATTTATCTGAAAGTGAAATCATTGCTAAAACCTATGCAAATGAATGGGCTGCAGCAATTACAACCAAGGTTTTTGCTGAAGAGGATGAGTCATATCTTCTAAATAAAAGTCAGTTAATAAAAACAGAGTCTTACGAAGAGAATATAAATCTCTATGTTGATGAGGGGCTGAAGTGGGTTAAGAAAAAATATGGGTTTAATAGTAGGTGGCAGATGATGCAATATTCAAAGCTATTTTACGATAAATTTTTCGATTATTTTCCCAAAGAAGAAATAAATAAAATTTAGGAGAACTATGCAGGTAATTGAGAAGCCATGGGGCAGAGAGGAAGTTGTTGAGATAAATGATAAATATATGGTGAAAAAGTTAACCATGTGGAAAGGTCATCGTTGTAGCCTTCAACTTCATAATCATAAAAAAGAAACAATCTATGTCTTAAGCGGACAATTAAGAATAATTTCAGGACCAGATCAGGATAATTTAACTGGAAAAATCTATACAGTTGGAGAGTCGATCACCATATCTCCTGGCGTAGTGCATCGCATGGAAGGCGCAGAGGACAGTGTTTATCTTGAGGCTAGCACACCAGAAATGGATGATGTTGTTCGATTGGTGGATGACTATGATAGAGCCGAGTAAATGAGTTATAGAGTTGTTATACCTACTGCCGGTACTGGTTTGCGTTTAGAAGGTCTTACAAAATACATTAATAAGTCTTTAGTGGGTATTGCTAATCGCCCAACAATTGCACACCTAATTGAACAATTCCAACAGGATTGTGAGTTTGTAATCGCGCTTGGGTATAAAGGTGAGCTTGTTAGAGATTTTTTGGAGCTTGCCTATCCAGATAGTACATTTTTTTTTGTAGATGTAGATCCTTATGAAGGAGAAGGGTCTGGTTTAGGGCTGAGTTTATTGTCTTGTGAACAGTATTTACAGCAACCATTTGTATTCTTGTCTTGTGACACTTTAGTTAAAGGGGAAATTCCAGAGCCAAGCTACAATTGGATGGGGGTTGCACGAAGAAATGATTTGTCACAATACAGAACTTTGAATATTGTTAATGGCAATGTATCTGAGATTTGTGAGAAGGGTGTTGTAAGGGATAATCTGCAGGCTTATATAGGGATGGCAGGCATTCATGACTACCAGCAGTTTTGGCAAGCAATGCACGCTGGAGAGAAGACCGCTATTAATCAAGGTGAGTCATACGGAATAAAAGCTGTATTGGAAACTAGCACAATTTCTGCAAATGAATTTACATGGTTTGATACAGGAAACCTTGAAGCAATAAAAATTGCTAGAAAAGAGTACTCTCAACCAAATGAACCCAATATCCTTGAAAAAGAAAATGAAGCAATATGGTTTATTGGAGATGATGTAGTTAAGTATTCTGACGATGTTGATTTTATTACCAATCGTGTTAAGCGCGTAGAAGAATTACAAGGGTTTGTTCCTGATATCTATGCACACAGGTCTAACATGTACTGCTATAAAAAAGTTAAGGGTGATGTTCTTTCTAAGGTGGTTACGCTTTCTATTTTTGAGGATTTTTTGGCAAAGTGTAAAGACTTTTGGATTGAGAAGAAGCTGACTACAGCTGAACAAGAAAAGTTTCAACTTAATTGTATGAGTTTTTATAAGGATAAAACATTCGAAAGGGTTCAATTATTTTATAAAAATTTTAACCAAACAGACAATGCGGAAATTATTAATGGAGAGCAAATGCCCCCACTCCAGGATCTGCTCAATGAAATTGATTGGAGTTGGATGAGTAAGGGACTTGCTGGCAGATTCCATGGAGATTTTCATTTTGAAAATATCTTGTATTCAAAAAAAGATAAAACTTTCACATTTTTAGATTGGAGGCAAGATTTTGCTGGTGATTTGTCAGTTGGTGATATTTATTATGATTTGGCAAAATTGATGCATGGATTGATTGTTAATCATGGCATTATTGCCAACAATCAATATAGTGCCTCTTGGAAAGGTGGCAATATTAAATTTGATTTACATCGTAAACAAAGTTTAGTTGAATGTGAGAATAAATTATGTAAATGGATAATAGAAAATAATTATGATCTAAAAAAAGTTAGATTATTAACAGCGCTTATTTATTTAAACATAGCTGCACTACATCATTATCCATATTCGTTACTATTGTATGGATTGGGGAAGGCAATGTTAAATAGTGAACTGAAGACATAATATGAAATTAGTAAATAGAGAAAACAATGTAATTGATGGGCAGGTTGATTTAGATACTATGGATGACTTTCCAGTTTTCATGGGGTGTGTTGAACATGGCGACAAGCAAGGTCTGTGAGTTGATATGACTTGGTCTATATCTGAGGGTAATGGTATCATACAATTAAGATACTTAGTTCCATTGAATGTACTATGTGAATCTCACCATGACTCCGGGTTCATAGGAGGAGTTTGGATAGAACACCATCAACAGTTTGCCAAATATACCCAATAGCAGTTACCAAAATCAATATTAGAGATTGACGGTGCGCATGGTATTCTGAGTTGAGAGTATAAGAAACAAAACCCTATAGACTGTACAATTTTAGAGCCCAATCCATCTCCTGGCAAAGGCGCAGATGCGACATTTATCAACGGGAAGGAAAGATGTATTACAGGCAACACATAATGTTTTCAACGCTGTTGAAACAACAATTAAAGTAACAGCATTAGAAGTGTATCGAGAAGGATATTTTGTTATTGCAATGATTAGAGCATTCAAAGGTTAATATGAATTTAGCAGTGTGTTTTTTTGGTAAAGTTGGGGGCAAAAAAGGAAAAGATGAAGTTGGTGGTAAAAATGATCCATCAGAATCCGTAAAAGAAATTTTAAGGTATGCTAAGGCTACTACTGATAACGTTGATGTTTTTATTCATTCTTGGAGTGAAGATGATAAAGATAATTTGATAAAAATATGCAAGCCTAAATTGTATAAATTCCAAGAACAAATAAGGTTTAATACAAAGTACTCTGATTATCCTTTAAGTGAGGCTTGTTTCCTTGGCGATTCAGCCGAAGAAAGTTTTGATGCAATGGTATCTGACCTTGTGTTCAGATCTAAAAGTCGTTGGTATAGCCAAGCTAAATCTCTTGAATTAATGCAAATATATTCTAATGATAACAATAAGCAATATGATATGGTCCTACAAGTAAGATTGGATTTAATTTTTATTACTAATCCATTTCCAATATCGTATAGTATGGATAAGCTTTATCTCGCATATAAAAAAAAGACAAGAGAGAAACGAAGAGAAGATCTATATTTTATATCAGGACAAGAAATAGCTTTAAAATTTCAAGATATTAGTAATAGTTATGATAAGTACCATATAGATCCGCCATGTGCATTATTGCAATTTATCCAAAACAATAAAATTGATTGTATTGAGCGGTTAGAGATGAGCAAAGATTTTTACCTTCCGAGGTGGGTGCCTAGTAAAAAGCGTAGAATTTTTGTTTTTTTGTTAAAAAAAATTAGAATGTATTCTATTGCTATAGTTGTGAGAAATTTTTTCAGTTTTATTTTGACGAGAAAATAATGTACGATTTGAAAGATTTGGATATCCAAGAAACGTCGTATTCTGAAATTGATAAGATTTTAGATAGTGTTACCAATGTAGAAGTCAATACTTTGCTAACCAATGACAGTATTAATATGATTTTAATTACACATGGATTTGGTGTTGGAACCCAGTTATTTGAGTCGTTACTTGATGGTCATGAAAGTGTTATACAGTTTCCTACAAATTATAGAGATTACTTTAAAGGAATGACGCAAAATAATTATTTGGCGTGTGCCGAAGAATTTGTTTTGAATGGTTATCGGTCTGGATATGTGTACGATATCTTTGAGACGCACAATAATTCATCCGTCATACATCCGCTATATAAGGATAGAGGCGGTATATTTTTTGATGACAGTGCATTAATTGCTGTCAATAATAACATAGATTTTGCTGATATTTATCCCGTCTTAAAAAGGTATAAATATGTAGTTTTTGAGACTAAAAAGATTTTTGAGTTTGAGATGTTAAAACAAGGCTTTGATAAAAAAACCATTGATAAGGTTTTGGTGTTGTCAAGTAATTTGTACTCTATTGATAAGGATAAATTTCTATATATATTTGAAGTAATTTATAATAAATCTAATATTAAATCTAACTTTTCAAGAAAGAAATTTGTAATTCTTATACATCTATCACTTGCAGTGTACTTAAAGAAAAATATAGGCGATATTAAATTTATTCTATTTAATTTGCATGACTATACAAATTATTATGATATTACTGCTGATTTTCCTAAGCTGTATCATTTTGCATTAGCAAGAGATGTTCGTTATACATATTCTAGGGTTAAAGGAACTAGGTATCCAAACCATCAAAGCATGCTTGGATTTGTAGAGCAGTCATTATCGGATTCATGCTCTATGATCGAATTAAGTAAGAAGTGTAGAGTGAATCACAGTTTTATAGTTTATTTAGAATATATTATTAATTCCAATGCATCTTTTATTACAGATATTTGCAATATATTAGGCATAAAAGAGAATAGCTCGTGTTTTTCAACCACATTTAGAATGCGGCCAACTTCTGGAAATTCTAGAGATGGCCAAATCTTTTCCTCCGTTAGATCTGGAGCTATACCGTATTCTGACTGGAAAGTGGAATTGTCTTGTAATGCTATTTCTTATTTGGAAAATAATTTTAATGCACTTTATGAAAGTCTATTTGATAATGGATGGGCGTATAAAAAAATACCAACACTGTATTATTTTATTATAATTACAGACCATTTGAGGTATTTAAATTTTATACATAATAAAACATTAGTGACAGGGTTGAAAAATAACTACAACCCAAAACTCGGTATATCGAAAATAAGTAAATTTATAATGATTTTACATTATCTTTCAAGATACCCACTATTACCATTAAATATATATTTTGATATAAAATCGATACAATCATCAAAAAACAACCTTAAAAAAATAAAATCAACCTCTAAAGTATTAAAAAATTCTACCTAATTATGATGATATCTGTAGTGATTGTTATATTGTTACGCAGTATAGTTAAGATTGTAATTGGTGTTTGGAATGTCAAGGTTGCTTTTAATAGGGTTCGATTATCATGAGACTCTGCTTATGATTCTTCTATCGTCAACATTAATTTTTTTATTCGGTAAAATTTCCAGCCCCTCCCAAAATTAGAATACATTCAAATAGGGTAATATCAAGTTACTTGTTGTTTACAAGTCTTCGGTGGTAAATCATTAAGTGACTCGTGAGGTCGCTCGTAATTATAATCAATCATCCTGTCATCAGTGATGTCATGAACCTCATTAAGCAAGTTAAATAAATAACAATCTAATACCTAATTCTATAGGTGTGATTAAATTGTTCAATATAAGCATTTTGTGTCGGTGGGCATTGCATCGGGGTAGATCCTTATTATTTGACTCATAAAGCACAAGAGATTGGCTATAACCCGGAAATCATTTTAGCGGGTAGAAGACTAAATGATGGTATGAGTGTTTAAGTTGCTAACCAAGTCATTAAGTTAATGATCAAAAAAGATCAAAAAATCAATCATGCCAAGGTTCTTATTTTAGGGATCATCTTTAAAGAAAATTGTCCAGATATTCGTAATTCAAAAGTCATTGATGTGATTAATGAATTAAAATAATTTGGTGTGGATGTAAGCTTTTACGATCCTTGGGTGAATGCTAAGGAAGTACTGCGTGAATATAATGTTAAAGTAATAAAAATAACAGCATTAAATTTTAAAGAATATGGTGGGGTCGTTCTGGCTGTTGCTCATGATGAGTTTATGGAAATGGACTTGATGCTAAGTGAGGAACAAGTAATATATGATATAAAATCGGTATTGATTAATGCCGATGCGACTTTATAAAAAAGTTCGAAATAATTTAGTAGCTCTGGATTTGATTCCTGAAAAAAGAAAGAGGTCTTAGCGTAATGAAAACGGTGTTAGTCACAGGTGCAGATGGTTTTATAGGTTCACATTTGACAGAAATGTTAGTTCGTAACGGGTTTCAAGTTAAAGCGTTATCCCATTATAACTCGTTTAATAATTGGGGGTGGCTTGAAGATGTCGATTGTAAGGAGCAAATAGAAGTTGTGTCCGGTGACATAAGAGATCCTCATTATTGCAAATACATAACTAAAGATGTGCAGATTATTTATCATTTAGCTGCACTGATTGCGATTCCCTATTCTTATGTTGCGCCAGGTAGTTATGTTGATACGAATGTTAACGGCACGTTAAATATATGTCAGGCCGCTTTAGAAAATAAAGTACAAAGAATTATACATACATCGACAAGTGAAGTCTATGGCACTGCTCAGTATGTGCCAATTGATGAAAAGCATCCTTTGCAGCCTCAGTCACCTTATAGCGCATCAAAAATTGGTGCTGATGCAATGGCAATGAGTTTTTATAATGCATTTGACCTGCCTTTAACTATAGCTAGGCCTTTTAATACGTATGGTCCGCGGCAGTCAGCTCGTGCAGTGATCCCGACGATCATTACGCAAATTGCTAATGGTATGAAGGAAATTAAGTTAGGTGATTTATCCCCAACTAGAGATTTTAATTATGTAGAAGATACTTGTCGTGGATTTATCGCAATGGCAGGAAGTGATGCTGCGATCGGAGAGACGATTAATATCGGTTCAAATTACGAGATTAGCATAAAAGATACTTTAAATATCATAAAAAATCTAATGAAGAGCGATGTTGAGTTTGTTACAGATGAAGCGAGAATTCGTCCCGTAAAATCTGAAGTTTTTAGACTCTGGTGTGATAATTCATTGATAGAAAAATTAACTGATTTTAGGCCGCAGGTTAAAATAGAAGAAGGTTTGCAAAAAACAATTGAATGGATTTTAAAGCCAGAAAATTTAAAAGCTTATAAAGCTGAAATTTATAATGTTTAATTGTGTGGATTTGTATATAAAATCATATTGGCTTGTAGAGCTATGACATGAATATCGAAAAAGATAAATCACCTACATTTGAAATTAGTGGAAGAAAAGTTGGGTTAAATTATCCGCCTTTGGTTATTGTTGAGATAGGAATTAATCATGAGGGAAATCTTGAGACGGCCTATGAGATGGTAGATGCTGCTATATCAGCTGGTGCTGAAATCATTAAACATCAGACGCATGTTGTGGAAGATGAAATGAGCATGGCGGCAAAAAAAGTTATACCAGCCAATGCTGACGTGTCAATATATGAAATAATCGAACGTTGCGCACTTTCTGAAGAAGATGAAACGAAATTGATGGAATATGTCGAGGCTAAAGGTGCAATTTTTATCAGTACACCATTTTCTCGTGCAGCGGCAGATCGATTGGAGGGGATGGGGGTGAGTTCTTATAAAATCGGATCTGGAGAATGTAATAATTATCCACTTATTGATCATGTAGCTTCATTTGGTAAGCCAATGATTGTTAGTACGGGCATGAATGATCTGGAAAGC
>Ga0209494_1000677_pt1 | contig 15212 bp, 16 predicted proteins | sample EN1Hudseemescosm_FD_184628 | JGI IMG/M metagenome (GOLD analysis project Ga0209494, IMG submission 184628) | Methane-oxidizing microbial communities from mesocosms in the Hudson Canyon - EN1B Hudson Canyon (SPAdes) (version 2) | ecosystem: Environmental > Aquatic > Marine > Cold seeps | place... | reverse complement strand
ACACTACCTCAAATGACTAGACGGCGTTTCGGATGTAATTCCAGACCCCCTCTGGCGCTACGCACGACGGGTGCCCAGAATTACCTACGCCTATCGCGGACTACCAGCCCTCGCTTCGCTTTCCATGGCTGGCAGCGAATGAGTCATTAATCAGCTACAGAGAAAACGAACAATATTGATTAAACATATTAAAGGGTGTTAAGTTTGGATAAATATGATGTTGGAGCTTAACAATGAGAACTTATAAATATCCATTGTCGGACGTGCAAAGCTGTAATATTGGTGATGGCACAAAAATTTGGCAGTTCGTTGTGATTCTTGCTGGAGCGAAGATTGGCGATGATTGTAATATCTGTGCGCATGTACTGATCGAAAATGATGTTGTGATTGGCGATCGTGTAACTGTCAAAAGTGGCGTACAGATATGGGACGGAGTTGAGATTCAAGATGATGTTTTTCTTGGTCCGAATGTTACTTTTTCAAACGATCTATTTCCTCGTAGTAAACAGCAACCGGAAAAGTTTGAGAGAGCCTTGGTTGAGAAAGGGGCATCCATTGGTGCAAATGCAACTATTCTGCCGGGTATCAAGGTGGCAAAATATGCCATGGTTGGTGCGGGATCAGTGGTTACCAAAGATATTCCTCCTTACGCGATAGTTGTTGGTAACCCGGCTCGCATTAAAGGTTATGTAAATTCAGGTGTAGACATAAATCTTGCTCAGATCGCAATCGTTAGCGAAAATGGTAAGATTGAGAGTTCAAGAGTAAAAGGTGTTAGTGCTTACAAACTTCCTATTGTTGAGGATTTACGTGGTAGCCTTTCATTTGCTGAGGTTGGGCAATTTCTTCCATTTGAAGCGAAACGTTACTTTTTGGTGTATGAGGTTAAGGGGCATGAGGTTCGTGGAGAACATGCACATAGAGAGACTCATCAGTTTCTGGTGTGTGTAAAAGGTTCCTGTTCAGTTGTTGTTGATGATGGTGTAAACAGGGAGGAGTATGAGTTAAACAGTCCCGGAATGGCAATTCATATCCCTCCAATGGTGTGGGGAATTCAGTACAAGTACTCAAGCGATGCCGTGTTGATGGTGCTTGCATCGGATAAGTATGATGCAGAAGAATATATCCGTGACTACGAAGAGTTTCTTGGGTTGGTGGAATCATGAAGGTTCCTTTTCTCGATTTACTTACATCATACCTTGAGTTGAAGCCGGAGATTGATACTGCAGTTGCTCGGGTACTCGATAGTGGCTGGTACATTCTTGGTTCAGAGGTTGAAGCTTTCGAATCCGAATTTGCTGAATATTGTGAAACAGAATATTCGATTGGAGTAGGAAATGGACTTGATGCATTGCATTTGGCCTTGTTGGCTATGGATGTTGGGCCAGGCGACGAAGTAATCGTTCCATCCAATACGTATATAGCGACTTGGCTTGCTGTCAGTCAATGTGGAGCCACACCGGTACCGGTAGAGCCGAACAAGCATACTTATAATATTGACCCTACGCTTATTGAGGATGCGATTACATCGCGAACCAAAGTTATTTTGCCGGTTCATCTCTATGGACAACCAGCTGATTTAGATCTGATCCTTGAAATTGCTCGGCAATACAATCTACGCGTGCTTGAAGATGGGGCTCAAGCGCATGGCGCTCGTTACAAAAACCGGCGGATCGGTGGTCACGGTGATGCAGTAGCCTGGAGTTTTTATCCTGGCAAAAACCTTGGAGCGCTGGGGGATGGTGGGGCGGTTACAACAAATGATCCTGATATTGCAGATCGGATTCGAGTGTTACGTAACTACGGTTCGCGTGTGAAATATGTAAATGAAGTGCAGGGCTTCAATAGCCGGCTCGATCCACTTCAGGCTGCAGTCCTGCGCATCAAAATGAAGTACCTAGATGAATGGAATTCACGACGGAAAGAAATTGTATCGAAATATCTTGAAGGATTTGCAAGTTTAGACCTTGTTTTACCCTATGTTCCCGATTGGGCAGACTCGGCGTGGCACTTGTTTGTAGTGCGTGTTCAGAAACGCGAGAAATTACAGGGGGAACTGGCTAGGTTAGGGATTGCTACTATGATCCATTACCCTATTCCTCCACACTTACAGGCGGCTTATTCAACACTTGAATTTAAACATGGAGACTTCCCATTGGCAGAATCCATGGCTGATGAGGTGCTTAGTCTTCCGATGGGGCCACATATGCCCCAAGATCAAGTAAATAAAGTACTGGATGTTCTTAGTGGAAGGTAAATCAGAAATAGTCGCCAGTAGGGAAAAGCCGCTCATTATTTTTTCTCTAATGACTTATAACCATGAGGTTGATAAAGAGGGTTTGGAGGTGGATTGTGTTTGTTGCAGAGGCTAAATGGGTTGGTGATCAAATCGGATGCTTACTCTTTAACTCGTACCCAATAAAATGCCTGAACCTTGGTAGTTCGACGCGCACTTATCGTGAGGTTAGTCAACCGCACGTAAATCAGTATGTTTTCGAACCACTCCTGAAAACTGCAGAAGTTACGCATCTAGATGCGAAGTCTGAGGATGGGGTTGATATTGCAGGTGATTTCATGGATGAGACATTCTGGGAAAAGGTTCCATCAAGATATTTCAGCCTGATTATGTGCTGTAACCTACTAACACATGTCACTGATCCAAAACAAATCTACAAGCTAATTCGCAGGTCAGTCGCTCCGGGAGGATACATTGTAATCAGTACTCTACAAATATACCCGTATTGTGCTGACCCAATAGATATGAAATACCGTCCAAGTGAGGCAGAGATTCTTGATGACTTTAAATCATTTGAGTTGATTGCTGAGACTCAAATTCATCTTGCAGAGAGCCATTTTTCTCGTCTACGAAAGGAACCGAAAGCCATGGCGTTATTCATTGGTAACATATTGTTACCAGTTAAGGGATTAATTAGATGGAAGTCGGTCATATCGGACATCCCCAATTCTTTTAAGCCACTAACGACTGTTTGCTTGGTGTTGAAGGCACCTACTCATGATATCTAAGCAAAACGCACTGACAAGTAATGTCGCTACAGTGATGAAGGTTGATCTAAATGACTGATCAAAAATCATTGAGATCTTCTGATAGCAATCACAATTTTGAACAGGATGAAGCCTTAGGGGCGTTCATCTCATCTCAAACTGTAGAAGGTGTTCTCGTCACCTTTACCATAGTCGGTTATAACCAAGAAAATTATATTTGTGAGGCAATTGAAGGTGCGTTTGCGCAAACCTATGAGCCGCTGGAAATAATTTTGTCTGACGATTGTTCAACAGATCGGACATTTATGATTATGCAGGAGATGGCAAATAAATATAGAGGGTCCAAAAAAATCGTGACTCGTCAAACTGATGGGAACGTAGGGACAATCTTACATGTTGCAGATGTGGCAAGCATCGCGAAAGGCGGGTTGATTATTTTAGCTGCTGGTGATGATATATCTAAAAAAGAAAGAGTAGAAAAAATCGTTGCCGAATGGATATTGACCGGAGCCTGGGGTTTTTATTCGAAATTTGACCGCATAGATGAGGATGGAATAATGATTTCAGAATCTGAAGACCCTCGAAATTTTTTCCCTCCTGAATACCGCTTGCATCACTACTTTGCTAATCCTTTACCTAAGATCGAAATAACACATGGGGCTACCTCAGCCTACGATATGAGAGTTTTTAAATTCCTTGACTTGAAGCGAACTGATTACATCTTATCTGAAGATGGTGTATTAACTGTGCTGCTAAACATATTAGGTAAGGAAATCAAAATGATTAATGAGTCATTAATCAGCTACAGAGAAAACGAACAATCCCTTACAAATAGTGTGAATAATAGAAAAATTTCACCTAAAGTGATTCTCAACGATGAGTTCAAAATCGAAAGGTTTATGCGCTCCCATGCGAATAGGCTTGAACTGTTTATAAGGTTTAATAACAAATTTGGTATGAAGTACCGACCGCTAGATACAGAGCAAATACTTATTGATCTAATAAAACTTAGAATGCGAGAAAATTGGTGGAAGGTTGGAGTACGAGAGAAATTCACATATCTGAAAAATAATTTCAGTGTTTCCGAGTTGAAATGGGCATTACCACGGATGCTGCCAAAATCTTTTTTTATATGGGCTAAGTCTTATATAAAAAGAATTATATGAAAAATAAGAATATTCGCCCTACTATTTATGATGCTAAAAAAGATAATGTCGATTACCTTATTTGCCTCGCGCAGAGTAAGAGATCTATTAAAGTTAGTTCAGTTGTATCCACTAGGGCTTCGAGCACATTACACATCTTCGATAGCATGGTCAGTCTCGGTTGATGGCGGTGGAGTTGGAGGTCAGGTCATTGTTGGGCGGAACACAGTATTAGATATTGGGGCAGTACTTCGAGCGGATAGTGGCTTTATTAGGATTGGGGATAACTGTAGTGTTAATCCATTCTGCATATTGATTGGAAGTAGAAAAGGATTGATAATAGGAAATGGTGTGCGCATAGCGGCTCATTGTGCAATCGTTGCACAAAATCATAATTTTAAAGATGCTTCCAAATATATTTACCTTCAGGGAAGTTCTTCAAAGGGAATAATAATTGAAGATGACGTATGGATAGGACTTGGTGCGAAAATACTAGATGGTGTAACTGTTAGGAAAGGCACAATTGTAGCTGCAGGGGCAGTAGTTACAAAGTCTACTGAGAGGTACTCAATAGTAGCAGGTGTACCAGCGGAAAAGATATCATCTAGAGCTACTCCAGAAAAAGCATGATTTGAATAGCTTAAATATAAGATGTGTATTGTTCATTCTAGAGATGGGTAAACGATGAGTACGTTGAACCTAAATTTTACTATTTTCTAAAAAGTGATCGGTTCAAATTGGTCCAGTTGAACTGGGCACAAGTAGAGACGGGTTTGTTTATGAATATAAAAGCAATTTTTAAGAAAAGGTGCTTGTGGACGATTGCTCTCTATAAAATTAAAGATGAAAGTCAGATATTCAATCTTTCCAGTCTTTCTCCATTTCGTTTTATCGGAGAAACAGGACTTCGTCGAAATAAAGAATACCATCATACAACTGCGGATCCTTTTCTGTTTGTACAAAATGAAAGGTTATATCTTTTTTATGAAACTCAAACTGATTTTGGTGTAGGTCAAATATATGCACAATCGATGGATATACATGGTGCTTGGGTCGATCATGGGCAAGTACTAAAAGAAGATTTCCACCTGTCCTACCCGCAAGTCTTTGCTCACAATGGTCAAGTTTGGATGATACCGGAGGCTGCGAGTTCAGGAAAAGTATGGCTGTATGCGGCAGAATTGTTTCCCAATAATTGGCGAAGAGTTAAGGTGCTGATAGATGAGCCATTGGTTGATCCTTCAGTTGTCATAAAGCTAGAAGGTATATACCTATTCGGTACGACGAGAACTTATGAACTTAAACTTTTTTTTGCTTCAGACTTTAATCAAGAATTTGTTTTGATAGATTGTGGGATATCAAACGATAAATTTATAGCTAGAAATGCAGGTAGGCCCATTTATATAGAAAATGTACTATATCGCGTCGCGCAAAACTGCAAGCTTAAATATGGGGAAAATATTAGTTTGTTGCGAATAGACCAATTATCAATAGATGGTTATTGTGAGCAGATTATAACTCCTGATTTATACCAGACTAAACCTAAATGGATGGAGGAAGGATATCATCATATAAGTACTGCATTGTTAGGGGATGAGCATTTTGTAGCAGTCGACGGCATGCGCAGAGATAAGTATTTGAATACGTTGTTACTTGCATATTTTAAAGTTTTTGAGTGAATCGGAACTGGGTGTTCCGAATGCGGTACGCTATGGCACTGATCTAAATTTAGTAGCGCAAGAATGGACAAGTGGGCAAGAAAACTTGGTAGATTAATTAATTGCCACGTGATTTTTGCCGCTTGCTTGGGCTCGGATGCCCAAAACAAGCTTTCCCAAAAATGGTGGCGCGCTTGTGTGCCATTGGATGGCATGATTCCAGTAAAAAAGGCAGCCTTGGCCGCTTGGGTTCTATTTTTAGCTGCAATTGCTAATGCGGGATCACCCTGTAAATTACATTAAAAAGAGGCTTGAGATGAGTGAAGTTATTAATAACATGAGACGCTTTGTTAACCAAAAAATAGGTTATGACATTGTGCGCTTTGCGGGGCAGCATAATTTACGATCGCATTTAAGCAGGGTTTTTGATCTTTATAAGATAGATACAATAATTGACGTTGGTGCCAATGAAGGACAGTTTGGTCATTTTTTGCGTAGTCTGGGTTATTCTGGTTGGATTTATTCATTTGAGCCTGTGGTAGTCCCTTTTGAAAAGCTATCTCAAACTTCAGCATCTGATAGTAAGTGGATTGTTCATAATTGTGCTCTTGGGGCTACCCTATCGGAAGCTCTAATTAATGTCACTAAACATACATCATTTTCCTCTATATTATCTCCAAGTGATTATGCTTTGGGGCATTGGGAAAGTAGTCATGTTGATCATCAAGAAAAAATTGTGATTAGAACGTTAGATGAGTGTTGTGCTGATGGAATGGTTTCAGGGTCTGACATAGTGTTTCTTAAAATGGATACACAAGGCTATGATCTTGAAGTATTTAAAGGAGCGCAGGCTACATTACACCAAGTACGAGGGATTCTGTCTGAGTTATCTCTTATTGCAGTTTACGATGGCTGCCCTAATTATATGGAATCACTTTCTATTTTCGAGGCGGCTGGGTTTTCGGTCAGCGGATTTTATCCAATAACACGAAATAAGAATTTATCCTTGAATGAAGTTGATTGCGTGCTGGTTAATACAGAGAAACTTGATCAGGTAAGTACATGAATTTAAGCCTAGCAGCAACAGTCATGTTGCTGACAAATCAATTGGAAGAATCGCCATCTGGTGGGCGCGAAATGTTGTGTAAGCTTAACCATGATGTGCTCATAGATATTTACGGTGATCGCCTGACGGTCATGGAATTGAGCAAGCAACCAATCTGTGGATTTAAATCGATCATAAATGCATTTAGAGGTCATATTGACGGGGTAAACACAGAAGCTATTAATACAATCTTTCAACTTATTAGTACCAAGAATATTAACAAGTTATTTGTGGATGGCTCGAACTTTGGTGAAGTAGCCAAACTCGTAAAAAGGAAGTTTCCTCAGGTAGAGGTTTATACATTTTTCCATAATGTAGAAGTTAGATTTTTTTTGGGTTCATTCAGGCAAAATAAGTCGATTCATGCTCTGGCAGTATTTGTGGTCAATTATCTGGCGGAGAGAAAGTCTGTAAAATTTACTGACAAGCTCATTTGTTTGAGCCAACGGGATAGCCAATTGCTCCAAAAAATTTATGGTCGCCAGGCAACGCATGTCTCGCCAATGGCACTTCGAGATCAATTGGTGTCGAATGCGCAGAAAGTGACTGGCCCATCGCAACAGAAGTTTGCTTTGTTTGTTGGCGGTGTTTTCTATGCCAACCGTGTTGGTATTACATGGTTTGTAAAACAGGTAGTGCCTAGAATTAATATTAAAATATGCATTGTTGGTAAGGGATTTGAGCGTTATAAAAAAGAGTTGGAGTTAGGTGGTAAGGTGGAGGTTATTGGTGCCGTTGATAGCTTGGCCGAATGGTATTTAAAGGCACACTTTGTGATAGCACCAATTTTTGACGGATCTGGGATGAAAACCAAAGTTGCAGAGGCTTTGATGTATGGGAAGACAGTTATTGGAACGCCAGAGGCTTTTTCGGGGTATGAGGAAAATGCTTATAAAGTTGGGCGAGTGTGTCGAACCGCGGATGATTTTGTAGTGGCAATTGAATCGGCAGATGATATGGTGAAAAGGTTATTTGACCTAGATTTACGGGCAATCTATGATGAAAATTATTCGTATATGTCGGCCAAAGCTCGTATTGAAGGCATCATGTTGACCTAACTATATAACTAATTACAGCAGAGTTGATAAAGTTATCTTTTTGAATTATGAAAATATGTGTTATTGCAGCAAGGTATGCACTTTCCGGTGTGCCACTGGCGCAACTGCGTTTTGCTCGTGCTCTGGCTGCAATGGGCCATGATGTTGAACTTATTTTTGGGTTAATTAACCCTGGCTACAATTTGCCGAAGATTGATGGTGTTTCAGTTCGTGTCTTGAATAAGTCTCGTGTCATTGGGATGATTTTGCCGATGATGCAGTATTTTAAGAAACGTAGTCCTGATGTTGTTTTTTCTGCGGGTGATCACCTGAATGTAGTTGTTTTATTGGCGGCATTCATGTCGGGTTCAAAGGCTAAAATAAGTTGCTCATCAAGAGTCACTCCTTTTGATACTTATTCGAACCTTCCATTTACTAAGCGCTGGATTTTGAAGTTTTTTATGCGTGCAGTTATGCCAAGAGCAGATGCACTTACCTGTGTTTCTAAAGACATGGTTGCGCAATACAGACAAGTATTCAAATTGCCGCCACATATTTGTATCTACAATATTATTTGTGATGATAACGCACAGAAGAAAATGAATGAACCTGTTGACGAGAAATGGTTTACGGGAAAGAGTGAGCCGATTGTTGTTGCAGCAGGAATGTTGGAGCCATGGAAAGGTTTTGCAGATCTTATTCATGCGATGGCGGTTTTACTAAATACCCGGAAAGCGAAGTTAATAATTCTTGGAGACGGCTCTTTGAGAGCTGAACTTCAGGCGATCATACAAGAGCTTGATTTGGCGCATGCAGTTAAGTTGCTTGGGTATGTGGAAAACCCTTTGAGGTACTTTAGTAGATCGGATATTTTTGTGTTGTCTTCGTATGTTGAAGGCATGCCAAATGTCTTGGTCGAGGCGATGATGTGTGGGTGTACCCCGGTCTCGACCAATTGCCCAACAGGTCCGCGCGAACTTTTGCAGGATGGAAAGTATGGTTATCTTGTTCCTGTTAGTGATCCAGTTGCAATGGCTGCCGGGATTTCACAAGCTATTGATAACCCAGTCGCAGTTAGTTTTTTGAATGATGCGGTTAAGCCATTTTCTGAGAAAGAAGTGATAGCAAACCATTTTGATGTTTTAGGGATACGTACTTGAAAGTATGGGGATGCACCTAACTTAATGAAACTTACGTTGATGGGTGTGTCGTTTTATTATCTATTTATAGGTTACCTGTTTGTCTAAAAATACAGCAATAATTTATTACGGCGGTTTTGCTCGTTTCGGGGGTGTAATTTCCCATGTTCGAGCCATTGAAAGCTTTCTACTTAAAACGGAATGGAATGTTGTTGTAATTACGTTAGATAGTCTGCCCATTTGGTGTAGGTATATTCCTCATGGTGTAGAAAAACTTGTTAACTTGGTTAACAGGCCGCTTGGTTTTTTGTATAAGGGGAAAATCACAAGAGTGTTGTATAAGTTGTTGTTTGATAGTAAAGCTGATATTCGTATTTTTGAGGATATTTATCTTTATTGGGGTTCTGAAATACCATCCATCACCATTCTTCACGCAATTTGGAGCGATAATTTACAAGCATATTCCGTAAGTGAGAGGCGATTAGAGAAATTTAAGAGCAAAGAAATTGACCTAATTAATAAAATAAATCAACCGATTATCACAGTTTCATATCCATATTTGGAATATATTGAAAAGGAGCATTTTTCAGGAGGTTTGAGGAAGGAAATTGGTGTGGTTGAATTAGGAGTAGATCAGTCTACGTTTAAAAAAAATAGTACTAATAATAAGAAGTCTATAGTTTATTCAGGGGCCTTAGAGGCACGGAAAAATGTATTTTTTTTATTAGAGGTGTTTAAGGAACTCAGTGTAATTGATCCAGCCTTTAAACTAACTATAATTGGTGATGGTCCGGACAAGAACGCGCTAACGAGCTTTGTTAAGGCCAATGGGTTGAATGTCAACTTTTTAGGTTACTTAAGTTACGAAAAAGTAGTCTCAGAGTTATATCAGCACGGGATTTATCTCCACACATCCACTAAAGAATCATTTTCATATTCTTTGCTTGAGGCGAAATTGGCCGGCCTTAAAACTTGTGCATACGATAAACTTCAAGTCCCCAGTGAATTTATAGATGTAGGGATTGGTGCATTTAATGTTAATGAATGGTGTAACGGGATTTTGGGTATTGATTGGACACCAAAGGTATTTAGCGCTGATAACTACACACTCGAAAGAATGACATTAGCTACACTAAGACTAGCAAGATGAAAAAAATACTTTCTGTTTTTGGGACACGACCAGAGGCCATAAAAATGGCACCCGTTATTTTGGAATTTAAAAAATATCCCGAATTATTTGATAGTCGAGTTTGTGTAACGGCCCAACATAGGCAGATGCTAGATCAGGTTCTTAATTTATTTGAAATCAAGCCTGATTATGATCTAAATATTATGGAAGAAAGTCAAAGTCTTACTGATATTACCTGTAACGTATTGCAAGGTCTGGAACCTGTTCTTACTGAGTTTAAACCGAACGTGGTATTAGTTCATGGTGATACAGCCACAACCTTAGCAGCGAGTTTGGCGGCCTATTATCAGAAAATTGACGTGGCTCACGTTGAGGCTGGTTTGCGAACAGCTAATATTTATTCACCTTGGCCAGAAGAAGTGAATCGACACCTGACATCTGTAATTGCGCGTTATCATTTTGCTCCTACAGTTCAATCAAAGCAAAATTTGTTAAATGAAGGTGTGGCAGATACGCAGATTTTGGTTACAGGTAACACAGTCATTGACGCACTATTGTCTGTTGTTGAGAAATTTAGAACAAATTCAGGTCTGCGACAGAAGATAGCTGAACGATTTAATTTTATGGATTCAGATAAGCGCATTATATTAGTGACGGGACATCGCAGAGAAAGTTTTGGAGAAGGTTTTGAGTCAATTTGTAATGCATTGAAAATAATAGTTGAAACACATGAAAATGTTGAAATAGTATATCCGGTTCACCTGAATCCAAATGTTCGAGAGCCGGTAAATAGAATCCTTGCCGGTGTTCAAGGAATTCATTTGATTGAACCTCAAGAATATCTACCTTTCGTATATTTGATGTATTGCTCTCACTTAATTATTACTGATTCAGGTGGCGTGCAAGAAGAAGCTCCATCGCTTGGTAAACCTGTGTTGGTCATGCGCGACACAACTGAGAGACCAGAGGCTGTAGACGTAGGTACAGTGAAGTTGGTTGGCGCAGATACTAAAAGAATTGTTGATGAGGCATCCTCGTTACTCGCTGATTGTAACGCATATAAATTGATGAGCAAGGCGCATAATCCTTATGGTGATGGGACGGCAGCCAAGCTGATAGCGAATGCTTTGCTATTGAATTGATTGAGTGCTCACATATACTCTTATGCCTAATTTTGAAGTCAAGGCTATATTTTATTATTACTGATTATGTTCAATATGATGCTAGTGAACTTCTTATTTATTAATTGTGGTTTCGGGCATATCTATTTTATAGTCGAGAAAGTGCTAGGACTCGTTAATTGCAAGAGTGATTTCTGATGTGTGGCATGGTAGGGTATCTTGGTTCAGTTGAAGGATGTAATTTACTCAATTCTATGGCTGAGCGTATTACTCACCGTGGTCCAGATGATTCAGGTGTTTGGTTAGACGGTGCTGCGGGTATAGCTCTGGCGCATCAGCGTTTATCCATTGTCGATTTATCCCCTGCAGGCCATCAGCCCATGGTGTCGGCTAGTGGTCGTTATGTAATCGTTTTTAATGGAGAGATTTACAACCATTTAGAGATGCGGGGTGAGTTGGAAAAGCAGTCCCGGGTTAGCTCAACCACAAAGGAAGCAGGGGCAAAAAATCATTGGCGCGGGCATTCAGATACCGAAACTTTATTGGCAGGATTTGAAGTCTGGGGTATTGAAACCACACTTAAAAAAACCGTAGGTATGTTTGCTATCGCCTTGTGGGACCGTGAAGAAAAAGTACTGACGCTGGCGCGGGATCGCATGGGTGAGAAGCCTTTGTATTATGGCTTTCAGAATAAGACGTTTTTGTTTGGCTCGGAATTGAAAGCACTTAAAGCGCATCCGAATTTTTTAGGTGAAATAGATCGAGATGTTCTTTGTCTGTATCTACGCCATTGTTATATACCTGCCCCGTATTCGATTTACAAAGGCATTAAAAAATTATTACCTGGCACCTATCTTCAAGTGCGGTTGGGGGACGATGCAAGTTCTCATGCACTGACACCCAAGGTGTATTGGAGTCTAGCTGATGTTGCTGCGCAAGGCGTTGCAGCCCCTTTCGAAGGGAGTGATACTGACGTGATTGGGGCGTTGGATAGTCAATTAAGGCAATCCATTGGTTTGCAGATGGTGGCCGACGTACCGCTGGGTGCATTTTTGTCGGGTGGAGTGGATTCATCGGCTGTGGTCGCATTGATGCAAGCGCAGTCAATGCGGCCAGTTAAAACATTTTCCATTGGCTTTGATGAGGCAGGGTACAACGAAGCGGTGTATGCAAAAGCGGTGGCACAACATCTAGGTACAGAGCATACTGAGCTCTATTTATCTGCTGCCGAGGCGATGGCCGTGATTCCATTGTTAGGAAAGATATACGATGAGCCTTTTTCAGATTCATCGCAAATTCCTACTTTTTTAGTTTCGCAGATGGCCAAGCAAGATGTAACCGTTTCCCTTTCGGGTGATGCAGGGGATGAGTTGTTTTGTGGTTATAATCGCTATGGTCTCGCTGATCATTGGGGTCGAATTGAAAAAGCACCGGTTGGTGTAAGAAAACTTGTTAGTAACGTCATTGATTTAATTCAATCTGAAACATGGGACGGTGTTTTTCAACAAATTAGTAAGTTTAAAAAAATGCCAGACAATATGGGTAATAAGCTGGGAAAGTTTGCAAGAGTCATGAAGTCTGACACCATTCAGGATGCCTATTTTAGTTTGGTTTCTGAAATTGATGGCTCTAAGCAAATTGTGATTGGCGCTACAGAGGCTGAAACCTGGTTAAGGCAAGTAGGGATGAATGCGAGTTTCCAAGATGCCAAGCAACACATGATGTTTATGGATGCAATGACTTATTTGCCTGATGATATATTGGTTAAGGTTGATAGGGCAGCGATGGCGAATAGCCTAGAGACTCGAGTGCCATTTTTAGATCACCGTGTGGTGGAATTGGCCTGGCGTTTACCGACGGCAATGAAAATGCATGAGGGTAAAACTAAGTGGATATTGCGGCAAGTGCTTTACCAATACGTGCCGCAACAGTTGATTGAGCGACCAAAGGCTGGTTTTAGTATTCCTTTGGGCGACTGGTTGCGTGGACCGCTTAGAGATTGGGGGGAAAGTTTATTAGATGAACAACGCTTAAAACACGATGGTTATTTTAACATTCATTTTGTCAGGGAGTTATGGGGTGCTCATTTAGCGGGTAGGCATAATCACCAATCACTACTTTGGAGTATTTTGATGTTTCAAATTTGGTTGAAAGAGACGAATTGATATGTGGCCTTACTGGTTATTATTTTTAGTGCCCGCTTTTTTGGCAATATCACAGTTAAAACCCATACCGCCGACAGTACTCATGACTCAGAGTGATCGTTGGCCTGTTGCGTGGTGGGGTATGTTTTTTGTCTTGGTGTTGATGATAGGTTGGCGCCATGAAGTAGGTGGCGACTGGGGTAGTTACATCCTTAATATGGAAAATCCAGGAATGATAGGATTTGCTGATCCTGCGTTCCTCTTATTATATTGGCTGGGTAGAACCACGGGCGGCGGTATCTATTTAGTTAACTTGATCGGCGCTTCTCTTTTTTCTTGGGGTTTATTAGATTTTTGTAGAACGCAACCACGGCCGTGGTTGGCGTTGACGGTAGCGGTGCCTTATTTAATTACCGTGGTGGCGATGGGTTACACACGGCAGAGCGTGGGCATTGGTCTATGTCTAATTGGTATTGTGGCTTTGGGTCGTGGTAATGTTTTTCGGTTTATTTTTTGGGTTGGATTAGCAGCAACTTTTCATAAGTCCGCTCTTATAGTGGCACCAATTGCGGTTTTAGTAAGCACCAAAAACCGTGTATTTACCCTGCTATGGGTCGGGGTGGTGACTTATGCCTTATATTTTTTATTTTTGCAAGAGGCAATGATTCACTTCATTAAACATTATTTTGGCGCTAAATATCAATCATCGGGTGCAGTAATCAGGGTCGCTATGAATATGGTTCCAGCAGTTTTATTTTTAATTTATCAAAAACGGTTTCAATTAACCAGAGAACAGCTCAGTATTTGGAAGTGGGTGGCTTTGAGTGCGTTGCTATTGATTCTGGCTCTTAATGTTTCGCCCTCGTCTACAGCGATAGATAGATTAGCTTTGTATTGGATTCCACTACAATTATTTGTGCTATCACACTTGCCCAATATATTAGGGCGGCGCAATGGCAAGAATGCTTTGTGGGTGTGCTTCGTCGTGGCTTTCAGTGCTTTAATTCTTTTTGTATGGTTATTTTTTGCGATACATAGCCGTTATTGGTTGCCATACCAATTTTATCCTTGGGTGTGGGTGTGGCAGTAACTGGTGTTCTTAAAATAAGTGTTTATAGGCTGTTAAAATAAACGTCATAAAATATATTGTTGTTTATGCTAACTGTATTGGTGGAATAAATAAAATCAACCATAAACTTAAGGCTCAGCTTGGCTGAGGTGAGGACGCGACAGTGGTTGGCATAATCGTGACTGGAATCATCGCTGAAAAGGGTTGGAGCGATGTCAAAATAAAGCAACGTGCTGATGAAATTATGAAGAATATGTTAGAAATCGTTGGAACTTTTAATTCGCGTATTAAAAAATATACCTTTCAAAGGTATGAAATGGTTAGGGATTTTAACACATTTGATAAGGAATTATAAATTGGTTGTATGTATTAAGGGTGTTTTCCAAGAATCAATTTTTGTAAAACAGGTATTTATTGACCAAGGTTTTCACTGTCTTGAAAAGATGGGGGATGGCATCGCACATGCTATACAGAATGGAAATAAGCTTATGCTCTGTGGCGGTGGATTTCAAGAGAGTTGTCGCCTAAAGTTAAAAAGTTATGCCGCCACTTCCTTCTGTTTCTCAGGATTAAGGAATACCTCATCTACCTGGTCCCAATTTCGTATTTCACCACTCCAGCGCTCAGGGTGCCGTGACTTTGCCTGCTGATATACACATTTA
>Ga0209494_1000675_pt1 | contig 15217 bp, 15 predicted proteins | sample EN1Hudseemescosm_FD_184628 | JGI IMG/M metagenome (GOLD analysis project Ga0209494, IMG submission 184628) | Methane-oxidizing microbial communities from mesocosms in the Hudson Canyon - EN1B Hudson Canyon (SPAdes) (version 2) | ecosystem: Environmental > Aquatic > Marine > Cold seeps | place... | reverse complement strand
TGATAGAAATTTCCGGTTTCTTGTTATAGAAAGCCCTACACTTAATGCCTTCGCAGTACCTGGCAGCATAATTGGTGTTAACGCTGGGCTCTTTCTTTATGCCGTAAATGAACAAGAATTTGCCTCTGTCATGGCGCATGAGCTGTCGCACCTGAGTCAACGCCATTACGCGAGGCGCCTTGAACAACAACGACTCAGTAAACCACTTTCTTTAGCTGCAATGTTAGCGAGTATCGTCGTAGCAGCAACCACCGGATCAGATGCCGGCTTCGCAGCTCTAGCTTCTACACAGGCCTACAGTGCGGAAAAAGCGCTAGGTTTTTCTCGACAAAATGAGCAGGAAGCGGATCGAATAGGCATTGAGGTGATGTATAACGCCAATTATGATCCGCGTTCGATGCCTAGCATGTTTGAACGCATGCTAAAACAATCCCGACTTCAAGGCGGAGCAATACCTGAGTATCTTTCAACACACCCTCTGTCTGAAAATAGAGTGGCGGACACACGTAACCGAGCGTCGCAGTATCCAAGAAAACAGTATCGAGATAATTATGAATACCATATTAGCCGAGCAATGATCATTGCTGACTTCTCTGAATCCAAAGAGCAGGCAGTGAAACACTTTGAATCGTTGATTGATAAAGGCAATACCTCACAAATTGATGGGGCGACATTTGGTCTAGCATACTCTTTACTCGGTTTAAACTCAGAACGGTCTGAGGCACTCCTTCAAACACTCGATAGAAAGTTCCCAGCAACCATATCGATACAGGTCACTCTTGCCGAAGCAAAATTTCTAAACGGTAAAGAAAACGATGCGATTGATTTACTAAAAAGCCTTTTACAACGGAACCCAGGCAACCTTCCAACCGCGCTGGTGTTGGCAAAAATACGGATTAACCAAGAAAACTTCAGTGAGGCACAAAAAATCGTGCAAGAACTGGCAAGACGATACAAAGATAGCCCCAAAATTTGGCAAATGTTAGCGGATATATACGGTCACTTAGGCGAAATCTCACAACTACATCGTGCGCGCGCTGAAGTATATATCCTAACTAATCGGCTTGAGGGTGCATTAGAACAGTTACGGTTAGCGAAGCAAAAAGCCAACGCAAATACGCGTCAGAGCACCCTAATCCAAGAAAGAATGGATGAAGTGTATGCTTATATCAACAACCCAGAATTTGATTAACCGCGCGCATATTTTGGGTTAATGGCCTACGCGGTGAAAGACAGCATACGATTAAGAGGAATAAGCGCTTTTTCTCTTAGATCGGCATCAACGGTTACTTCGTTGGACCCATCACGCAGGCAATCACGCAAATTTTCAAGACCATTCATTGCCATCCAAGGACAATGAGCACAGCTCCGGCAGGTCGCCCCACTGCCCGCTGTAGGTGCCTCCATGAATATTTTGTCTGGCGACAATTGTTGCATTTTATAAAAAATACCGTTGTCTGTCGCAACGATAAACTCTTTATTCGGCAACGTTTGAGATGCGTTGATCAATTGAGAGGTTGAACCAACGGCGTCCGCAATCTCAACCATGGCTTGCGGAGATTCTGGATGCACAAGCACCGCCGCATCCGGATAAATTTCTTTTAAACTTTTTATACCCTGAGCTTTAAATTCTTCGTGAACAATACAAGCGCCGTCCCACATAATCATATCGGCACCCGTTTGACTCTGGATATAAGCGCCTAGGTGTTTGTCTGGACCCCAAACAATTTTCTTCCCTTGCCTATCTAAGTGCTCAACCACTTTCAACGCAATACTCGACGTCACCACCCAATCCGCACGGGCTTTTACTTCAGCAGAGGTATTCGCATATACCACTACCTCACGTTCAGAATGTTGATCGCAAAAGGCCGAAAACGCGTCAATAGGGCAGCCGATATCGAGTGAGCATGTCGCTTCTAGCGTTGGCATCAGTACCGTTTTCTCTGGGCTAAGAATCTTAGCCGTTTCACCCATGAAACGAACACCTGCCACGATTAATGTGTCAGCTTCATGCTTGCTACCAAAACGCGCCATTTCCAGCGAATCAGCAACACAACCGCCGAGCGACTCAGCTAACGACTGAATAATAGGATCTGTGTAGTAATGGGCAACAATAGCGGCATTCTTTTCCTTCAGTAGCTGCCGCACTTCGTCCTTTAAGCGGTATTGCGATTCTAAATCAACCGATTCAGGGATGCTCTCATGTGCCAAATGCTCCTGTACTAGCACACGATCTTGAAACTGCCCCATAGCTTATACTCTTTAATATTAACCTTATACATTATACCGAGATTCATACCATTCCACATCTGAACATTGTTGCGTTCATAGTCTTCGCGAAGTCGGGATAAAAAAATACCTCCGAGCAGGAGGTATTAAGCGATATCAATACAGTGAAGGAATGTCTCGATTTACACACACTGATTAAAACGCCTACCTTTAACTAAGTAAAAGGCACTGTGAAGAAGTTGGTGGGTCGTGCAGGATTCGAACCTGCGACCAATTGGTTAAAAGCCAACTGCTCTACCAACTGAGCTAACGACCCAGAAAGATCAACGCGCAATGCTTGCTATATTAGATCGGCGTATGTCGCCGGCAATGCAAAGTCACCTTGTAAAAACATTTAACTGTGCTGCGCCTGCGCCACAACGCAGGAAATTAGTGGTGGGTCGTGCAGGATTCGAACCTGCGACCAATTGGTTAAAAGCCAACTGCTCTACCAACTGAGCTAACGACCCAACGAGGCGCATATAGTAATGATTTTTTGATAAATAACAAGCTAAATATGAATTTATTTGGATGCTAAAAAAACAATTTTACGATTCGACAATTTAGCTTTCTATTCATGAGCTTAGCGAGAAAGTTTATAGTTCTTTGCAAGTTTACTGGCCGTGCTATTTGGGTACAAATCTTGTACTTTTTTGAGGTTTGATTCAGCCTCCTCCAACGCACCTAATCGATCGTAAGTCACAGCAAGCTTATATATGGCATCTGCTTGTTTGCTGTGGCCAGGAAACGTTTCAACAACCACCTTAAACGACTGCTTCGCTTGCTCTAGGTTAGGCAATACAAGATAAACCTCCCCTAGCCAGTAAAAGGCATTCCCGGTCAAATTACCCTGCGGGTATTTTTCAATGTACGAAAGCAAAGCCTCAGATGCCTCATCAAACCGCTTTGTTTTCACAAGTGAGTAAGCACTTTGATATTCGGCTTTTTGGTCTTCTGTTTCGGGTATATTTGGAGCCTTCACGTTAACTGTTGGGGAAACTACGGGCACAATAGTAGGTACCGAACCAGCAGCCTCTATTGTCCCTAAATCTGAATTGTTGCCGCTTGTACCCAGTTTAGCAGCAGCACTTGGATTGTTGAGCTTCAACTTAGTTATTTCATCCCCAAGTGCTTGTATCTGTCGGTCCATATCACGGTAGCGCGATTTTGACGCATTTTGTAGTTGGCGAATTTGATAATCTCTTTCTTCTAGCATGCCATGCAACTTACTCACCTCACGCTTTAGATCAGATACCATAAAGAACAGTTCGGTATTTGCTTTTTGCGTTTGCGGCTGGACTTGTGGAGTAGTTACCGACTTAGTTTGTTCTGATGGCGGAGGAGACAAAACAACAGGGCCAGGATCCGAAGACGGCGTATCTACAGATTGAAATATTAGCGTTTTTGACTGCGCCGAAAGTGACAAAAACAATACGCTAGAAACAAAAAGGGCCTTTAAAAAAGGCCCCTTTTTTAACACGTGAACAGTCAGCATAACTTACTGATACTGAACCACTGCTCGACGATTTTTCGCCCAAGCCGACTCGTCTGAACCAGCCATAGCGGGCTGCTCTTCACCGTAGCTGACGACTTCAACTTGTGAATCAGATACACCATTAACCTTCAAGAACTGTGCGACTGCGGCGCCACGTTCTTCACCTAGAGCCATGTTATAGGCGTTGGTGCCACGCTCATCCGTATGACCTTCCACGACAACTTTCATACCTGCATTGGCCGATAGGAACGCTGCGTGCGCCATAAGAGCTTCACGTGCATCGTCTGCAATACTTGCATCATCTAAGTCAAAGTAGAACGTCGTCATATCACGAAGTGCTGCCATTTTCTTCATTTTCGCTTCTTCTGCTGCTGCTGCCGCTGCCGCTGCCGCTGCTGCTCTTTCTTCTGCTAACTGCTTCTCACGCATTTCAGCTTCACGTTTTGCTGCTTCACGCTCCGCTTTCTTTTGCTTGTCAAGGTTATCAGCAATTGTTGCACCAGCATTAGAACCCGCGCTAGCTTGCACGCTAGGATCACTGCTTACATCTTCTTGAAGCGACTCACAACCAACTACTAACGTAGAGGCCAAAATTACTGCTAAGCCATGTTTGTATGTTTTTAGTTTCATTGTTCTTCCTTTTTTTAGATATCAGACAAGTTTGCTACTATTTATTTTAAGTCTTAACTACCTGGCACTGCCTCGCCATAGACACCTAGCTAGACGCTGGTTTTACTGTGACTTCCTAATATTAAAGCAAGAAAAGCAAGCCACACAAGGCACTTAGCGAAAAAACTTCATTTAATTTAAGAACGGCGACCAAGCAGGTTCCTTTACTTCCCCATAACTAGACGGCAAAAAATAGGAAGAATCACCATCAACTGACACCACGCCAAGCACCCCTTTGCCTCGGTGCTTTGTCGCATAAATAATCATTTGCCCGTTCGGTGAAATGCTTGGCGATTCATCTAATGGCGTATCTGTGAGCAAATATTGATCGCTACCATCCGCATTCATGGATGCAATGTGGTAGTCTTTTGATGAGCGGTGCACAAAGTATATTTTTTCACCATCCCAGCTATACCGGGGCCGGGAGTTGTAACGCCCTTGAAACGTTAAGCGGCGTGGTTGTCGATCCCGGAGGTCCATCTCATATATTTGTGGTGCACCTGATCGATTACTCGTAAACACAATACTTTTACCATCTCGCGACCAACTACCCTCGGTATCGATTCCATAGTGATTCGTTAGCCGCTCTATACTTTTTGATGCGATATGGTAAGCGTACAATTCAGCATTGCCATCCTTTGACAGAGTCATCAACAACTTTTTATCGTCAGGTGACCACATCGGTGAACTGTTTAAACCTTTAAAGGCAGTAAGTTTAGTGTGCTCACCAGAACCAAGATCTTGGATATAAATAGCAGGTCTGCCAGTTTCAAACGAAACATAACTTAGACGCTTGCCGTCATTGGACCATGTTGGCGATAACACCGGCTCTGCACTTTTTAGTAAGGTTTGCGGTCGTTGACCATCTGCGTCAGCTAATTGCAATCGATATTCTAATTCACCCTCAGATTTAAATGCCATGGTGACATAGGCTATCTTGGTAGAAAATGCACCACGAATACCAGTAATCGCTTCATACACTTTATCGGAAATGCGGTGTGCAAGCTGTCGCATGCCCGAGGCGTCTGACGAAATTAACTCCCCTATAATGCGCTTTTGGTTATACACGTCCATCAACTCGTATTGCACATGAAAGCGCTTACCTAATGCATCTGTACTTATTTGGCCGACTAAAACGAAGCTCTGGTTCAACAAGCGCCAATCACGGTAATACACATCACTAGATTTCTCGGGGAGACTCAGCATTTTGCTTGTCGATAGCGATGCAAAATCACCGCTACGCTCCAAGTTCGCACTAATGATACTGCTCACATTTGCCGTTAGCGCTTGATTGGTTCTATTCGTAAATGGCACCACGGCAATCGGAATAGCTTCATCGGAGCCTTTAGTAATCTCAATTAACAATTCGGCTTTTAACGGCGATGAAAGTGACACTAAGATCAAACTAAATAACAGTATGGCATTGTGAAAACTTCTCATGGTGTCTCACTCACTCCTCTGGCTTGAAGCTCATCTGAAAGCTTCTAAAATATTTATCGAACAAAGATCGTTGACCTGGCACAGCAAATTTTTCAATTTTCCGAACAGCCGCTAGTGCGCTTTGATCCAATGGTTCTGACCCACTCCCCTGCAAAATTTCAACCTCATCAAGTTCTCCAGAAGGTAGCAATCGAATTCTTAGTAGTAAGCTGCGCCCAAGACTTCGCGGTGGAACCTTCCAACGCTGTTCGATCTTACCTTTAATATTTGAAAAGTATCGCTCTATCTCACTTGCACTTAGCGACGCCTGCTCCGACGAATCAATGGTCGCAGTTTCACTCTCACTCGCCAAGGGCTCTGTAGTTTGCGGCACCGCTTGCTGAGTTGCTCTTTGCGCGGCTAGCCTACTTAACCGATCGGCCTGATCTTTAGATTTCGCCTGTGCATCCACTTGCTTCGCACGCGCCGCCGCAGCCTGCTTTGCCCTTCGCTCTTGCGCTGCTTTTTCAGCCAGTTTCTTTTGCGCTAACAATTTCTGCTGCTCAGCCTCGCGCTTAACCGCGAGCTTTTTTTTCTTTTCTGCCGCACGCTTCTCCGCTTCGAGTGCTTGTTCCTTCTCTTTCTCTGCACGTTTTTTCGCTAAAGCTTGCGCTTTTTGCTTCTTGTCTAAGCTCTTTTTCTTTTCTAACGCTTTTTGTTTTGCTTCGGCTTTCGCCGCCTCTTGCGCTTTCTGCCTTTTTTTATAGGGAAGCCGATTAATATCCTCTTGCGATAGCACGGTCGCCTGTATACTGTTTGGAAGTACGAGCGTTTCCGTTTGAGAAAACCCATCCCAAGAGCCGAGCAACAAAAGAAAAAAGAAACTATGTACAGCGATACTGCCGTACAAAAACCTTCGCCGACCCTTCGTCAGCGCAAACTTGAGGCGCTGCAGCGTCGACTCTCGCTCATCTTGAATCATTCGCTGCGTCGGTTTATTCATAGATCTTCAGTAATCAACCCGACACTTATTGCGCCAGCGCCCTGTAAAAGCCCCATTAATTCAACAACTGCACCATAATTTACGTTGCGATCACCGCGCACTAGAACGGATAAACTAGGGTTTGTTTCGAGCAAACCCGACACCTTTTCACTGAGCAGTGCCTGATCCAGTGGCTGGCCACCCAGCGACGACATTTCCATATAAAACGCACCGTTCAAATCGACTGAAATGATTAAAGGCTCTTGATTCTTCTCGATTTTTACGGGAGACGACTCAAGTTGAGGTAAGTCTATTTTTATCCCCTGAGTTAACATCGGTGCAGTCACCATAAAAATGATTAGCAAGACCAGCATCACATCAATGTATGGCACCACATTTATTTCAGACATTGGCTTACGCTTATTTCTAGCCATGGCAACCGCCCCTATTCGCTCATTGACTTTCGGCTTGCGTGGACATTTCGGTGTAAAATGCTCGAAAACTCATCAGCAAACGTTTCATATGCATTGTATAAACGATCGGATTTGTTCGAAAACCGGTTGTAAGCCATCACCGCGGGAATTGCCGCAAACAGGCCCATCGCAGTCGCAATCAATGCTTCGGAGATGCCTGGCGCCACCGTTGCGAGAGTCGCCTGTTGTTCTTGGGCGAGGCCGAGAAATGAATTCATAATGCCCCATACGGTGCCAAATAAACCAACGTACGGGCTTGTTGAACCCACCGTTGCGAGGAACGGCAAATGCTCATCTAAGCGATCGTTCTCGCGCGACAACGCTACGCGCATCGCTCGCTGGGTACCATCCATTATCGCATCCGGATCAATACCATGCTGCTGTTTCAAACGATTAAATTCTTTAAACCCAGAACGAAAAATAAACTCCTGTCCGTTTTGACTGGTGTTCTCACGATACAGTTTACTCAGATCCATTCCTGACCAAAAACGTTCTTCAAACGCTGCCTGCGATTGCTTTGCCTGTTTAAAATAGGATGAGCGTTGAAAGATAAAATACCAAGATACAATGGAGGCAATAAGTAGCGATAGCATTACCATTTGAACAATAAGGCTTGCGTCAAAAATCAAGCCCCAAACAGAAATTTTTTCCTGCACGTAATTCTCCAGACAATCAATTTAAAACGTTTTGTAAATCTTCGGGCAAAGCGCGAGGACGGCCAGTTTCCATATCAACACAGGCCACCGTAATTTGGGCTTTCACCAACAGTTTGTTTGCCCCCTTTAGAAGCGCCCGCTGATCGAACACTATCGCGGTTTTACGTAACCGTTGCACTCTCGTATAGACTTCAAGTTCATCGTCAAGTTTCGCAGATGCCAAATATTTAATCGCGGCCTCATGCACAACAAAATTACATTGCTTCGTCATCGATTGCCGCAACTCAAACCCTATCGAACGCACAAACTCTGTTCTTGCCCGCTCAAAAAACTTTAGATAATTGGCATAAAAAACGATACCTCCGGCATCGGTATCCTCAATATAAATCCGGATAGGTATTGAGAATTCAGTGCCAAATGAGGACATTTTACTCGCCGTCACGATCTTTTGGCATGTCTAAGCCAAAATGCAGCCATGCTTTTTCCGTGGCAATACGCCCTCGAGAAGACCTCATCATAAAGCCCTGCTGAATAAGGTATGGCTCTAACACATCCTCAATGGTCACACGCTCTTCGCTTATTGCCGCCGCGAGACTCTCAACACCCACAGGACCACCTGCAAAACTTTCTAAAATTGAGAGTAATAACCGACGGTCCATTTGATCAAAACCACACTCGTCTACCTCAAGCATGTTAAGCGCTTTGTCGGCGATCTCTCGCGACACGGTGCCATCGCCTCTTACTTCTGCGTAATCGCGCACACGTCTTAACAATCGGTTAGCAATACGGGGCGTACCGCGAGAGCGCTTAGCAATCTCATGCGCGCCCTCATCTGTAATGCTTACACCACTTAAGTTAGCCGAGCGTGAGACGATCGACCCTAAATCCGTTACGTTATAAAATTCAAGTCGCTGAACGATACCAAAACGATCTCTTAAGGGAGAGGTTAGCAACCCCGCTCGCGTGGTCGCTCCGACCAATGTGAAAGGCGGTAAATCTAATTTTATTGACCGTGCTGCGGGGCCCTCGCCGATCATAATGTCTAACTGATAGTCTTCCATTGCAGGGTAAAGCACCTCTTCAACTGAGGCATTTAAGCGATGAATTTCATCAATAAAAAGAATATCACCTGCTTCTAAATTAGTAAGCAATGCAGCAAGATCACCCGCTTTATCTAACACCGGACCGGACGTAGAGGTTATATTGGCGTCTAATTCATTGGCGAGAATGTTAGCCAGAGTTGTTTTACCCAGACCCGGGGGCCCGAAAATGAGCACATGGTCCAGCGCATCTTGTCGCTTTTTCGCCGCTTCAACAAAAATCTGCATCTGTTCTTTAACGACAGGTTGCCCAACATAATCCGCGAGTTTTTTCGGACGAATAGCACGATCAAGCACATCCTCTGACCCACCCGAAACTTCTGGGCTTGCCTCGGCAGAAATTAAACGGTCGGCTTCAATCATAAAATGCTTCTAACTAGGAAAACGAGGCTTTAGTGTACCTAAGACGTTAAACTGCAAATGTTAAATATAGGTTACCACCCAGCCATGAATACTTATGCAGAGCACGCATTACATCAATCCCTTCAAACACGCGCGAATTAACGCCTCAAGCTCTAAACCTTCACCCGCATGCTGCTTTATTGCCTTCGCAGCCTCTACTGGCTTATACCCTAAGCCAATAAGAGCAGATTCCGCTTCGCTTGAAATGTCCTTCGCAGCTACCGCCGCGCTTAATACTGATCCAACGCTCTGTTCACCAGCTAAGCTTGATAACTTGTCTCGCAATTCAATCAATAGCCGTTCAGCAGTCTTTTTACCGATACCCGGCAATTTTACAAGTGCAGAAACATCCTCTAACTCTACGCAGCGCGCTAAATCAGCAGCACTTAAACCGGATAGAATTGCGATGCCTAATTTAGGGCCCACCCCATTCACTTTTATCAAAACTCGAAACGTATCGCGGTCTTGCAAAGAGGAAAACCCATACAACAGCTGCGCATCCTCTCGTACGACAAAGTGCGTATGCAGGCTCACGGCTTCGCCAACCGCTGGAAGCGAAAACGCAGCAGACAATGGCAACTCAATTTCATAACACACGCCGTTTACATCTAACAACACATCGTGCGTAGATTTACTTTCAACAATCCCCTTCAGCTTTCCAATCATGGGCCTCTTCTTTTATTTAAGTCTGCCACGACGGCTGCTTTTCGCACCCGTCATTTTCAATAGGTATTTTTGTGTATGCGCATGCGTCAGTGCAATCGCCAGTGCGTCGGATGCATCTGCTTGAGGCTCCGCTTCTAACGTTAATAAACGCATCACCATGTGCTTTACCTGACCTTTATCCGCACTGCCTTTCCCAACCAGGGCCTGCTTAACACTACGCGCTGCGTATTCACTTACGGGCAGACCATTATTGGTTGCAGCGACAATAGCGGCGCCACGTGCCTGACCAAGTTTAAGCGCTGAATCGGGATTGCGCGCCATAAAGACCTGTTCGATAGCAAACTCATGCGGGGAAAACTGTTGGATGAGCTGCGACACGCCGTTAAAAATAATATTTAATTTCTCAGCAATCGTATCGCCAGTCACCCGAATGCAGCCGCTCGCAACATAGCTAGTTTTGCCTTGCGCCATTTGCACTAAGCCATAACCTGTCAATCGTGAACCTGGATCAATGCCAAGGATAAGGGGCACTTGCGCTCCAACTAATCGCTGAGAAAATAGTAGCAACAGAGTATAGGGAGAAGCGAAAAGAAGCTGAACTTACAATTAAGCAAGACTTTGAAAGAGATGCGATTACTTAAAATCAAACCTATTTTCAGCACTGAGCGCGACTAGCCAGGTATTCGACTAGTCGCTTTTTTGAGCAGATCGATAATGATCACCGCCTAAAAAAGGCCGTCGTTAGCTCTCGGGCTTTTCACTCTCTGGCAAACGCACGCGGATACTTAGCTCACGAAGCTGCTTGCTATCCACTTCACCTGGCGCTTTCGTTAAGACACAGGTCGCGCTTTGGGTTTTTGGAAAAGCTATCACTTCCCGTATCGAGCTCGCACCCGTCATCAACATTACCAAGCGATCCAGGCCAAATGCCAAACCACCATGCGGCGGACAACCAAACTTGAGTGCATCCAGCAGGAATCCAAACTTGTTAGCTTGCTCTGCCTCAGAGATACCCAAAATATCGAACACGGTGCTTTGCATGGCACCGTCATGTATACGAATTGACCCACCGCCCAACTCAGTGCCATTCAGCACCATATCGTAAGCTCGGGACAGCGCAGCGGCTGGATTATCTTTCAATTCTGAAGGCGAGCACGATGGCGCTGTAAACGGATGATGAATGGCAGTTAAACCGCCATCATCCAACTCTTCAAACATTGGGAAGTCGACTACCCACATAGGTGCCCATGCGCAGGTGTACAGGTCAAGATCCTCGCCTAATTTGCAACGCAATGCACCGAGCGCCTCGTTAACAATCTTTGCTTTATCCGCACCAAAGAACACAATATCACCGTTCTGAGCGCCGAGACGGTCCATAATGGCCAGCGCAACGTCGTCACCTAAAAACTTTACAATCGGAGACTGAAGCCCTTCTGTCCCTTTTTCGAGTTCATTCACTTTTATCCAAGCAAGGCCTCGCGCACCATAAATTCCTACAAACTTTGTGTATTCGTCGATTTGTTTGCGAGACAGTTTAGCTCCACCTGGTACTTTCAGCGCGGCAACGCGTCCTTTCGGGTCTTTCGCAGGTCCTGCGAATACCTTAAAGTCTATCGACGCCATTAAATCTGCAACATCGATAATCTCTAGTGGAATGCGAAGATCGGGCTTATCACTGCCATATTTGTTCATCGCCTCAGCGTATGGCATACGCGGAAACGCACCCAAATCAACATCTAATAGTTCCTTGAACATAGATGCAATAGCGCCTTCCATCATCGTCATAATGGCATTTTCATCCATGTACGACATCTCAAGGTCTACTTGTGTAAATTCAGGTTGACGGTCTGCACGCAGGTCTTCATCACGAAAGCACTTCGCAATTTGGTAGTAGCGATCAACACCGGACACCATCAGTAATTGTTTAAAAAGCTGTGGCGACTGTGGCAAGGCAAAAAAGTTACCGCCGTGCGTACGACTTGGCACCAAATAGTCTCTCGCGCCCTCAGGGGTTGCGCGCGTCAAAATAGGCGTTTCAACATCCATGAATCCGTTTTGATCTAGAAAGTTACGGATATGGCTGGTCACCTTTGAGCGGAATATCAGCTTGTTTAACATCTCTGGTCGACGTAGGTCCATGAAGCGATATTTCAAACGCGTGTCTTCACCTACATCATTGTAATCGTCCAGCGGAAATGGCGGCGTCTCAGCGGCATTAAGCACCGTTACGTCTTTACCCAAAATTTCAATTTTACCGGTGCGCATATCGTCATTAATCGTACCCTCTGGTCGATCGCGAACAATACCTTTAATCTGAAGAACAAACTCACTGCGAACACGCTCAGCTGTAGCGAAACTTTGCTCAGTATCAGGATCCACGACAACCTGAGCGATACCCTCGCGGTCGCGCATATCCAAGAAGATAACGCCACCGTGGTCACGACGACGATGCACCCAACCACATATGGTAACTTCTTGCCCGACCAATTTTTCATTCACTAAGCCGCAATAATGACTGCGCATATTTTTATCCTGATTGTTCTAATAGTAATTAATTAAGCCGCAGACCCGGAGCTCTGTGAAGAACTTGCATCGGCTACTAAGTTTTTCTTTTTACCAGTTTTAAAATCTGTCTCATACCAGCCGCTTCCAGCAAGGCGAAAGCCTGGCGCAGAAACCTGCTTACGGAAAGTCTCCGCTTTGCATTCAGGGCATTTAGTGAGTGGTGAATCACTCAGCTTTTGCAACACTTCCTTCGCAAAACCACAATCATTACAGGCATATTCATATATTGGCATGGCAATTTTCAAACCTTACTCAACGCGTTACGAGACCTGCCAAAATCAACGACAGACTTAAATTCGGGCGGTAGTATATACAATTACACCGAGTATTAGCAGCCCTTAGTATTTGGATCACTAGCCTCCATTCGCAAAATAAAAACCGCTGATCGATGATCCCTCGCAGACGACATTAATCGTCAATCGTCAATCGTCAATCGTCAATCGTCAATCAGGCGAAGCTTGATAATGAGAAAAGTCTAATCGCTTATTCGATAGGCGCTTAGGCAGGTAGGCCCTAGATTACTTAATATTACTCTGATATGGATCCGCCATCTTGACGAAATTGGAAACGCAGCATCCGCTTGATGCCGCGTATCTATTGACACATAAACTATTTTAACATCTAAAAACTCAGTACTTTTAGCCGAGCAAATCCCCCAATGCGCTTTTTAGTAAACCGCCTGTTGACGGTGACGCGGATGAAAAATACTCAACCGCCATGTTAGACATTTTACCAATCATATCTGGACTTAATCCAAGCGCCGAGAATTGCTGCGTCAGCAAACTTAATCCACTGAGCGCACCGGAACCACCGCCCAACGCCCCCCCTAACGAGCTCAATTTACCAAGTGTGCCCGTTCCACCGCCATCCGAAAGCGAAGGCACAGCAGCCAACAGGCTATCAAACCCAGGCACGCTATCCTTCAATGCGCTCCCTTCGTCACTAGACAGTGCGGACTGTGCATACTTCATAATCGAACCCAAACCACCCGTAGCCTGATCTTCAGTAATAGACAAAGCACTCGTTAAGTTTGGAATGAGGCCTTTTGCCATATCAATACCGCTGGCAACCGAGCCGACACCAACCGCTGAAGCCGCCGCTTGTGTTCCTTTATTTTTTAAGTAGCTCGACATATCTGAATACGCCTGCCCCGTAAATCCAAGTAATAATACAAGCGCTAAAATTGGACGAAATTTCTGCATTTCTTAATCTCCTGAAGTACGTTAAAACTAACGCTGTAATTATGCTCAAAGAAGCCAAAGTCAATAAGTGAACAGCTTCTTTTACACGAGCGCCTCATGGGCAAAACAACTAGCTGAGACACTGCACATGTCGGCAACACAGATTAAACCAGATTGAATGCGCATGCGAACAGAATAAATCGAGCAATGAAAAAATATCACCGCTCATCTGTATTGAACCCTCCTAATCTAAACACCGCTCAACTAACGTAACTATTGGGCATATCAGTAATTACGAACTTTGCAAAATATTGAAGCTAAGCAACAAACGCGATAACCAACGACTCCTTGACGTTTCTCGATACCACTAATAATGGAGAGATTTATAGTGAAAACAGTAACAAAACTAACCAAGGCCTATTTTGAACATAAGTGCTGATTTATTTAGCCAGGGCTTCCTTTGGCTAACAAATGGTGTTGCTGCAGCCATGCTCATACTGGCGTTGTTTTTTATTAATTGGCGAGTAGTGATTGCTAACAGCCAGATTCATCATGTATTCGGGTTATGCACAGTTTTATTGATGCTCGCATGGTCATTGCGCGCCGGCATTTCTGATGGCTTGGGAATTCATTTATTCCTAATAACCGCCGTGCATTTACTGATGGGCTGGCAACTTGCTATCTGGGTCGCGGCACTTGCGATATCCGGCACGATTGCCCTCGACTTAGAGGCACCGGAGGGCTTCGGTGTAAATATGCTCGTATCTGTAATCGTACCGCTATTAACTAATTACGTCGTATGGCGAATGCATGATCGCAGTAATGCTAACCACCCGTTCTCATTTATATTTTTGGTCGCGACACTCGGCGGTGCCATTTCTGTTTTCTCTAGTGGCGCCTGCATGACGCTAATCCTTTGGGGGCAAAATATTTATGCCTTTGACCAGATCGTGAATGAATTCTGGGTGTTTATTCCTCTGATTGCTGCACCCGAAGCAACAATTAATGGGATGTTTATCAGTATCTTAATTTTTAATTACCCCGAATGGGTTCGCCTATTCGATGAAGACAGGTATTTTGCATCGAAGTAACCGCAACCTGCGCCTGCCATACCTGGGGCAGACCCGTTAAACAAGATGTAAAACGGTTGCGCAATTCGATTGTTATTAGCCTAAAGAATGTCGACTGACTAAAAGGACAAACGAACAATAACCCCGTTACGGCGAGTCAAGTAACACACGCTCTGCCTTTGTAAAGTTTGGCACATGTTTACCAATCGGGTACAACTGAAACAAATCACCATTTAATCCTTGCAAACAGCGTTTTATTCCCCATTGACTA
>Ga0209494_1000673_pt1 | contig 15230 bp, 15 predicted proteins | sample EN1Hudseemescosm_FD_184628 | JGI IMG/M metagenome (GOLD analysis project Ga0209494, IMG submission 184628) | Methane-oxidizing microbial communities from mesocosms in the Hudson Canyon - EN1B Hudson Canyon (SPAdes) (version 2) | ecosystem: Environmental > Aquatic > Marine > Cold seeps | place... | reverse complement strand
AACGCTTGGAAGTTAACGTGCTCTTCTAATTTTTGGAGAATATCACCTAATTTATCCAACTTAGTTTCGCGTTCTTCAGCTGCAAACAAACTTGTTTTTATCATTTTAGAGGGACTCAATTAGGGGAGTTAGAAGTGCTTTATTTTATCATTTTTCGGATGAGGTTTTTCGAGGTTCCCTATAGCACCTTCACGCAATAAACCACCAATGGCAATACGGCTCGTATTCTGCTTTTCCTGCTCAATATAAGTCATCATTCCATCTATACAATTGAAAGTAACTTCTTGAGTTTGCTCTATATTAAATGCCATCTATTTTCCTTAATTAGCTTTAATTACACTCAAATTTATTTACCATTGAAATTAATCTTACAAGGCATGAACGCCTGCAAAATTTCTCAATTCATCAATTACTTTAGAATCCTTAATCTCAAAAAGTCCGCCCCTAAAATTCTGCTGCTCCGTTTTTAACTTTTCAAACCAAGGTAACCCATTTAGCGTTATCGACTCACCAAATATATAACCATTACCATAGGCCGCATTTTTAAATTTTGGATGATCATACATCTCTGTTGTCGTTCTATTCGGTTTGAAAACCGCTGCTAAATAAAAAGTTTTAGGTGATTTGACACCTTCTCCACTAATAAGCCAAACGGCTTGTGACGGTACATATCTAACACTTTTGTCGGTAAACATACGTGGATCAGGCATTGCTGACGCCGAGTATCCCATTTTTTCGGTATTGTGATATTGAATGAAATGTTTCATTTAATGGCTTATTAGGCCGCCTTCAATCTTAGTAGTTGATATTTAACATGCTGTATAAACCCAATTCTCATAGGTTGATCAAAATGATCCCAAGCATCTTTGCACAAATCATTGATGTCACCTGTATAAAGATCATCCAACCGGTCTGGAGTAATCAGGCCCAATTTCGATAACATCGCTATATTCAAGTAATCAGAAAACTCAGTATTAACCGCCTCCGATAATTCGCAAAAACCGTCTGGAGAATCTAATTGCGATAAACCCTGTTTTAACAAAGCAACAATCAACCGGATTGCGTGATAATCTGGGTTATTATCATTTTTTGCTGTAATCAGCTCTTCAAATTGAGCTTTAGGTATTTTTAGTAATTCTTGAAAATTCCAATCGAAGTTTTTGTCCAGATAGTTACGTTCATCGGCTTCAAATAGATACTGCTGGAAAGAATGAAACGCTACTGATAGTTTTCCATGCGAATAGCCATCGAATTTTGCATTATTTGAGATGGCTCTTAGTACATGATCGAGTCCGTGTAGCAAATGTGCATGGGTCTGTTCAGTGAAAATCGAATGAGCATGAAAAACCACCTGCATAGCATGCAGATATTTGCCCGTTTCAGCTTTGGGTACACGCCGGTGCAACCAATACATTATCGGCATTAAATCTACAAAATCCTTTAAAAAGTGACTTAGGTCTAAATCCAGTTTTATATTATTTTCTGTTGCAGGCCGCTCTAATTCATCCTGTTTAGGTTTTAAAGCAATACCTCGATAACGTAATTCATTCTTTGCCACTCTGAGAATATTTTCTACAAAATCAAAGCGTTCTTTTTCAAACCAGATAGCCGTTATGCCCAGTTTTGCCAAATAGGCATTACGCTCAGCTAACTCCGCCTCTTCTTCCGGCGCTTGCTCAATAGAAAAATGCTGCGGTAATTCCCTGTCTCCTAATTCGTTTTTCACCTCTTGAAAAACCTGCAATGTTCTGTCATTGTTCAAACTACAGCCCAGAAATAACAAACTGCTGTTTTGATAATAGTAACTCAGCAACTTAGGGATAGGCCGAGTCATATCCAGCGCATTACATCCATAAGCCTGATCATATTGGTTTTTGCTTAAAATGCATTGCTTCGGGTTCTTAATATCTCCGTGCAATTTAATTATTGTCACCTTGTTTTCATCGGGCTTTTGCATTGCCTGTAAACCATTGATGATTTGATAAGGATCTTCTGCACCATTCTCAAAAGCTTGCTCAATCAAGCGGTCGTAGTTGGTGGTAATCAGGGTATTGGTAAATAACTCTGAAACTCGCCAAATAACATCGGAGATAGATCCAGTACGAGAAAATACATCACGAATTTCCTGAATAAAGACGTCTTGACCTAGGCCGTGCTCTATTTCTTCAATGATTTTTTCATACTGACCATTCGCTAATAACGTATCAATATGTTCGGTGGAGATATTCGCAGTTCTTCCTTGTTCGCGTAAATGCTTTTCCCAGCTTGGAAAGCCACCGGACACTGAAATACCAGCGCCAATAAAAGGAACCACCGTGCCATCCAGCATACATTGGAGTAGTTGACCAAAGCGATCAGAATTGCGATCAAACCAATGATTATCACCACATTGTTCTTTAAGAAAGGTCTCGCTCAGCGCTTCATGACGGCGTTCTTTCCGGTATACACCAAAAGCCTGATCATAAGCCTCCTTATCACCTGCATAGAATGCTTTGCTGGGCTGAGAAAACTCATCTAAACCATATTGATTACGTAGCAGCTCTCCTTCTTCACCTTCCAGCCATTTGTTAAAATCAGCGAATAATTCATAGTGGCTATGTTCATCTTTATCACACCATATTTTTTTTTGCGCTTCCATGCTAATCCTCGCTAGGCTATTGCTTGTTCGACAATGGCATCAGCCAAAAGGATTTGGGTAGCTTGGGCTTGGCTGATTTTGGCTTTAAGTTGATCGCAGAGCGCCATCAGTTCATCGACTTTGGCGACTATGCGGTGTTGTTCTGATTCTGATGTTATCGGAAATAAAGCCATTCTTGCCTTATCTGTACCCATCCTAGGAAGGTTCATCCCATGAGTGGAGTCATTCGCGTATCTAATAAAAAATGGGGATTTCATGACAAGTCTTAAATAAAACGGGTTTATCTTGGCGAAACCTCTAAGTGGAATCATCTCAGTTGTACAAACACCATCTTCATCAGCCACGAGTACTTTGTCTAGATAAGGTCTCAATTTCCCATAAATTACGTCGTTTTTTCTGAAACAATTTTTTGAGCTTTTAAAGTTTCTTTCGGAATATCTAACTTTCTTTAATATTTTTGATGTTACTTTTTCCACATCCTCTAACTCTAAAACCCATGTGCTATCAGTTACACTATTGGGCTCAACTTTATCTGAAACTCCATAATTAGTCACATTTCCTAGACGCCCCCAAGCCCAGCCATCAGGCAGCTCAAATGGTTTTTCATCTTCCTCAATTCCCGGCAATGCTTTCTGCTTTTTAAGCTTGCCTTCTTGAATCAATCTCGCCTTTTCCTCAGCTATCTTTTCCAACAACACGCCGGCAGGCTCATCGTTGGGGTCTTGGGGGGCGAGTTTGCCCATGACGGCGAGTTGCAGCAGGGTTTGTTTGAGTTGGTCTATGCTAGGCTCGGTGGTGAACAGGGTGCCGAAGTGGTCGGACAGGATCGTCCAGTTTTGTGCTAGTTGCTCGGCGTTTTCGCTGTCGGTTAGGGTTTGCAGGAGGGTGGCGACCAGTGTTTGATGTGCGACGATACTGTCGGTTTGTTGCTGTTCCAGTTGGTCGCAGAGTACCATCAGTTCATCGACTTTGGCGACGATACGGTGTTGCTCACTTAATGGAGGTAAAGGCAAAGGATTACCAGCAAAGAAATCTTTTGGAACACGTTTTTGACCCGCTGTCCCTGTCATTATTTTTTCACCAGTTAACAAAAACTGAGGTGCTTTCAGAAAAATCAGGATATATCTAGGATTTAATGTGTTACCAAAAGGTCTAGCAATATGAAGTTCTGTAGTTCCTGCACCTATTCCATTTTTAAGATTAGAAAACACTGCTGCTTTACCATTTTCAAAACATGGGGTGATTTTTGCCAAACCAATATCGCTATCCGCGAAATGGGTATAGCCTTTTTTTATTAACCCCCACGTCCTAATTTCTTGATCATGACTTCCTGAGTGAGAATTTGAAATAAAGGACATGGGAATAAAAGAAGCATCAATTTCATCTTCAGCTACATTTCTAGGATTGATTTCAGAAATATTTCCTAGCTTTGTCCACACCCAGCCATCCTGTAGTTCAAAAAGCTTTTCATCCTCACCAATTTCTGGCAATGCCTTCTGCTTTTTAATCTTACCTTCTTTAATTAACCTTGCCTTTTCCTCAGCAATCTTTTCCAACAACACACCCGCAGGTTCGTCATTCGGATCTTGCGGTACTAGCTTCCCTCGCACCGCTAACTCTAAAATCAATTCGCGCAGTTTTTTAATGCCATAAGCGGTTTGTTTATTATTGCTGCCTCTGCCAGCTGCGGATTTTTTTTCTATTGCCGCCGTCCAGACCGCTAGATTATCGGTAATCACATCACTCATGTTAGTTCCCTTTAAGCCAATGCCTGTTGCAATACGTTTTTAATCTGCTTTCGTATATCGCTTATTTTCTGTTGCTGCTGGGCATATTGCTGTAGCAGTTCTTGCGGGTCATGGCTGATTTGTTCGCCGATATGCGGGTTTTTAATATCCAGATTGTAGTTGCGTTGTTTGATTTCGTCGATGGACACGCGCCAGGCTTGTTCGTTTTGCTTTCTGCTGGCAAAACCATCGGCTTCATTGCCCCACCAGTCCATTTCGATTTGAAATTCTTCAAAACGCATGGGCTTGGTTTTGTTGTAGTTTTTAACGCCTTCAGGGTACGGATGTTCGTAATACCAGATATGTTCGGTGGGCGTTCCTTTGGTAAAAAACAGCAGATTGGTTTTAATGCCGGTATAGGGATTAAACACACCATTGGGCAAACGTACCAAGGTGTGCAGGTTGCATTGTTCCAGCAGGGTTTCTTTCAGGCGGATTTTCATGCCTTCGCCAAATAAGAAACCATCCGGCAACACCACGGCGGCACGGCCTTTATCTTTAAGCAGTTTAATGATTAACGCCATAAATAAATCAGCGGTTTCACGGGTACGCAGGTTGGCGGGAAAGTTGTTTTCGATGCCATCTTCTTCCATGCCGCCAAACGGCGGATTGGTGATAATCACGTCCACGCGGTCTTTATTACTGTAATCTTTATAGGGGCGGCTTAATGTATTGTCGTGGCGGATGTTGGTCGGTGTGTCGATACCATGCAAAATCATATTGGTGACGCAGAGCATGTGCGGCAGGGCTTTTTTCTCGACACCGTTCATTGAGGCTTGCAGGTTTGCTTCATCTTCGGGTGAGCTGACATAGTGTTCGCGTTTATGCTCAATCGTACAGCTTAAAAAACCACCCGTACCGCAAGCCGGGTCTAAAACGCTTTCCTGCAATTTTGGATCAACCCGATTGACGATAAAGCGGGTGACGGCACGCGGAGTATAAAATTCGCCTGCATTGCCTGCGCTTTGCAGGTCTTTAAGCAGTTGCTCATAAATACTGCCGAAAGTATGCTTGTCTGCGGTATTGTTAAAGTTGATTTCACAGATTTTGTTGATCACCTGACGCAACAGCGTGCCGGACTTCATGTAGTTGTAGGCATCTTCAAACACATGATGCACCACTTGTGCGCGTGGGTCGTGTGTGGATAATTGTTCTTTCAGTACGGGAAACAGTTGCAGATTAACAAAGTCTGACAATTCATCGCCGGTTATGCCTTCAGGGTCTGCCGCCCAGTTACACCAGCGCAAGTTTTCTGGCAGTGGCGATTGATAGTCGTCTTCCAGTAATTCCAGTTCGGCTTCGCGGTCGTCAAATATTTTGAGGAAAAATAGCCAAACTAATTGGCTGATACGTTGGGCATCTCCATCAACACCGACATCTTTACGCATGATGTCTTGAATGGATTTGATGATACCGGAAATATTACTCATGCACTGTGTTCCTGTTTAAAGATGGCTTGTTCTAATTCTTGTAGGGCGTTTTGATAGTGGTTTTTACCACCAAACACTTGGTTGATAATTTCGACCGGCGTACCTATATCGCTAAACGGTTTAAGTTTTAGGATTTTGTTGTTTTCTATACTGCTAATGCCTTCATCGGCATAAGTATCTAGCAAAGCATTGAGCACGGCACGCGCCTGTTCGCCGTATTGTGTGAAATAATTGCGTTTCTTGACGTTTTCAGCACGTTCTTTACGGGTGAGTGGCGGCTGATCGTAAGCAATATGGCAAATCAGATCGAATACGCCATAGTCTTTGCCTATTTCTTCGGCAAGGTTATCAAACAATATGCCGTGTTCTTCCAGCAAGTCGATGATGATTTGTTTTTTGCTGCTGTCATGCCAATGTTTTAAGAATTCATCCAGTGAGGCAAACTCAGACTGGATTTGCTTACGGCTGAAGTCTTTATACGATTCTGTCATCAGCGTGCCATCGGGGCCAATGTATTCGACGCGTTCGGCGATAATTTTAACGGGCACGCCATTAACGTGAAATTTCCTAACACCTTCAGGATCTGGATCTTCAATAATATCGTCATCATCTCCCCCTTCTGGCGGATCGGGTGGCACGGGGTCATCATCGTCACTCGGTTCATAAATCACGACTGGTTCGCCATCAAAATCAGGGTCTCTAAAAAGTAACGTGGCTTTTTTAAAGTCCATAATGGTGAAAAAGTATTTATTGTATTCTTCATCAATCCGCGTGCCACGACCGATAATCTGTTTAAAGTTGGTCATGGAGCTGATGGTTTTATCCAACACAATTAGCTTGCAGGTTTTGGCATCAATACCTGTGCTTAATAATTCTGATGTGGTGGCAATAACGGGAAAGGTTTGTTCTGAGTCGATAAAATTATCCAGTTCGGCTTTTCCTTCTACGCTGTCGCCGGTAATCCGCATCACGTATTTAGGATTGTCCTTTGCCAGTTGGCCTGCTGCATTGACGATGGCTTTACGCATGCGTTCGGCGTGATCGATGTCTTCGCAAAAGATAATGGTTCTAGCAAAAGGGTCTGTAGCATTAAGAAATTTCATCACCCGTTTAGCCACCAGTTTGGTGCGCTGGTTTAATATCAGTATGCGATCCATATCTTTCTGATTATAGGTACGGTTTTCAATTTCATTGCCTAAATCATCTTTCATGCCTGCAGGTGGTTTCCAGCCGTCAAGGTCTTTATCTATATCGATACGGATTACTTTATAGGGGGCAAGAAAGCCGTCTTCTATGCCTTGTTTTAAGCTATAGGTGTAAACGGGTTCACCAAAATAAGTAATACTGGAAACATATTTGGTTTCTTTAGGTGTGGCGGTTAAACCGAGTTGTATGGCATTGGAAAAGTAATCGAGTATTTCCCGCCAGGCTGAATCATCGGCTGCGCTGCCACGATGGCACTCATCAATGACAATTAGGTCGAAAAAATCAGGCGAGACATTTTTAAAAATTTTGTCTTCTTCATCCGTGCCGGTAATGGCTTGATAAAGCCCTAAATGAATTTCATAAGCCGGATCAATTTTGCGGTTCTTGATTTTTGCCATGACTGAGCCAAACGGTTTGAAGTCATTGACTAATGTTTGGTCGGCTAGGATATTACGGTCAACCAGAAATAAGATACGCTTTACGGCTTTGGCTTTCCATAAACGCCAGATAATTTGAAAGGTAGTGTAGGTTTTCCCTGTCCCCGTTGCCATGACCAGTAAGATGCGTTTATTGCCTTTGGCAACGGCTTCTATACTCTGGTTAATGGCTTCTACTTGATAGTAACGGGGTTCTTTGCCGGAACCATCAGTGTAATACGGTTCGACAACCAAATCCTGATCTTTATCGGCGATGCCACGATAAGTTTTATAATGCTGCCATAGGGTATTAGGGTCTGGAAACTGATCTAAGGCGATTTCAGTTTCTATGGATTCATCTTTGCCTGCTGTTTTGTTATGGGCGGCGAAGGCATCACCATTAGAGCTGAAGGCTAAAGGTAAATTGAGTATTTCAGCATAGCCTAAAGCCTGCTGCATGCCATGACTGACGGTGTGATTATTGTCTTTAGCTTCGACGATGGCAATGGGTACGCCAGGTTCCCAGGATAAAACATAATCGGCAAATTTTTTCTTTTTCTTGTTACGTGAAGATATATTCCCTCTAACCACAATAGGACCAGGCGTTAAGGTGACTTCACGGCGGATTTGTTTTAATGGCTCCCAGCCGGATTTTTTAATGGCAGGGGTAATGAATAAGTCGCATATATCCGTTTCGCTAAGTTGCTTTTTCTCTTTGCTATCCATAGTGAGAGCCTTATTAAACATTGTATGAAGTCGTTTTATTATAACCGTTTATTGTGCGTGTAAGACTGTCATTAACAAACAAAAGCTTTATATTAGCTATGACAGTCATTTTTAAATTCATTCTTTAACTCTATTTTCCAGAACAAAGCCATTTTTACCTACAACAGGTTCATAAGTCTTAGTTTATATAGTTCGATATTGCAGCAATAGAGGTGCCAGCATAAGTATCATGCGCGCTTTGTAATCTCTTAAAAGTTTTCCAGTGCATGCCTTTAGGTTTACAGCCATTTCCATTAAGAAATCCCGGTTCCCAGTTTAGCTTTTCTCTGATTTTATCTACTTGCCTGGCAGCTCTATCCCAATCAGGCTCCCTTTGGCTAGGGTAGCTGAGTTTATGGCATTCCCGGCAAGCAAAGTAATGATTGTGTAAATATAATAGTGCGGTACGTTTATTGCAGTCACTGGCAGGGCAAGAAAACCAGTAGCGTTTCCCTCCATAATGGCAATTGGTTGTTTGCAATTTAATCGAGTAAGTTTGCTTTTCTTTTATAGCATTGTCGTAACTTATTCTTGCTAGTTCAGGTTCTATTGTTACTTTAACCCTTTTTATCACTTTGCCTCGCTTTGACCACCTACAAGTAAAGCTTGTCTCATTAGCTAACAAACCATCTCGCTGCCAATTCCGAATATCAATTGATAAAGCGTCTTCAGTTGTTTGTAAGTCTGTTTTTCTACCACTTCCATACCCGCCCATGTATTTACCTTGTCATTTTTACCGAAATCATTAATGAAATTTTATTATGCAAGCTTGCTTATGGCTTATTTTCCAAAACAAAGCCATTTTCATCGGTCACCGATTCCAGTGTTTCTAAGCGCCAGGATTGAGTTTCTCTAAGCGTTTTAATGGCTTTATAGAGTTCGTTATCTAGCATCACTTGGTATTTCGCTAATGAGTCACGCAACTTACCTTGTAAAATTGATTGCTTATCTTGAACCGACCGCACAATTTCAAGCACTAAAGGTCGTTGCTCTGCTATTTTTATTTGTGAATGATAGAAATTTATTAAGTATTCAACCCATTCGCTTAAACTTTCAAAGTTTTTAATATACTCCTCGACACTTTCCCCTTCAGTTTTTGCTTCTTCTATCAATTCTTGGTAAATAAGCGGGGCACACGCCTGTATTAGCGTTAAATCATTTAGCTCCATATCATCATCTAACTGATAATATTCCTCTGCAATGGCTTTATATTTTATTAGTTGCTCTTGATCGTACTCAATTAAATCGTCGACTTTTATCTCATTACCCGTGTGGTTTAAATTTAGTTCATTGTTGATCATATTGATAAGGCTAGAGTCTTTTTGATTAAGATTGATCTGAGCTGTTTCTGCTCTCATTAATCGCCTTTGCCTCCATAAGCTGACTGAGATACGTTCGACTAATGATTGCTCTAATGTACCAACTGGCTTCAACTCGCGTCGTAAGCCATCAAGCAATAATTGGTATTCAGCATCACTTTCTGTTTTTAAAATGAGTTGCTTGGAAAATAAACCATGTTTTAGGGCATTATTGGCTACGGCTTGCTTGCCTTCTTCTGTTACCGGCCCCGTAGATTTTAGAGCGTTATTTTGATTTGCATTGATTTGAGCAGACGAATTATTCATTGTTATCTCTTATGATACGGGTTGATATTGATTACAAATGACTTCAGTATTAAGCCATAGTGGGTGCTTTGTACTAACCGGGGCATTGATCGTGCATTCTCCAATTCCCCTTCCATCGCCTACTTGGTCAGGAGTGAAATGCTGACATTTTTTACAGGGTACTGATTTAGGACCAAGTGTAGGGAAAGTCTGAGTATTTCCTTCTGGAATGGTTTCCGGGTAACGCGCCCATGATTTAGCATAGGCACTTAACTGTTCTAACGAATACCGATCAGCGTAAATGTCAGTAATATCATCCGCATCGCAGAAGCGCCAAAACTGCTGTGCTGATAAACCAGTTTTATGCGTAGCTTGCCTCAAGAGCTGAATAACTTCTTGATCAGATAATTTTTGACTTGCATCATTGCCGCTTGCTAAACCTGCTAACCTGCTAATTTCATCTAGTTTATTTTCTTTAAACCCTACTGCTAATCCTGCTAAATTGCTAATCTCCGTTGTTTCTTGCGTTGAATGTGTAGCAAAGTAATGGCTAATATCAAATTTTGCTGAGGCTTTCATTAAAGCACCTCATCAACTGAATAGGCTTTAACGCGCCATAGTTTTTTTCTGACTTTGTCATCTACTTTTATTGGATTTTCTTCAGTCACTAGATAACCATGATCTACTAGCACAGCAATAATATCGCTGGTTTTCTTTTTACTTCGTAACGATGCAGGTCCAAATTGATAAATTTTTGCCGGATATATAAGCTGTATTTTTTCTTCTTTGAACCATTCCAGTAATTTCTCCGCTTCCATTAGTTCATCACTATCTAATGCCGCTTGTTTGATACGAATGGCTTCCGTAAGATAAAAATTCATTAACTTTATACCCAGCGTCATATATTCAATATCAATATAAGTCGCTGTCGGATTTTCAAAGACCTGAATAATGCTCGCTAAACGTGCCGCATGCTCTGATGCTTTGCTAGCCAAGCCACTGATTTGCCGATAAGCACCCTCTTCTGCTTGCTCGGATTCGACATAATTTCCAAAGGCAACCCAAATAGCTTTAGCCTCTTGAGTCATTTCCAATGGTTTGTTAAAAGCAACGCCTCCAGTTTCAGAGTCAATCGCCCAGCTCTGCATTAACTCAAGACTGCGCTGCTTGTAGCGTGATACGGCAGCGTTATTCGATAAATCTTCGTCGACATACATACGAGTGCCTTTAGTTGATTCAGGCCGTACACATAAGAATCGAGATAAAATACCCTGGTCTGAACTAATGGCATCATTAAGAAAAGAATCAGCAACACGCGGCTGCATCATTAAATGTGCAGAACAACGGCGATCATACAATATAGAAGCACCATCACCGGCGCGTACACGATCAATAGGCGTGCCATCCCAAATCCGCGATAAACTTGCCACTGTCTTTAAGCGGTTTTGTTCATTCATAGCCGATCCACCTAACATACCACCGCCTTCATCGGAAAAAATACCAGCACTCGGTTGACCGACAGCCAGCATTTTAACTAAGCCTTCAAAGGTTGGATCACCAGGAAAGATAATTGGCTGTACAGGGGTTTCTGGCGCTATTAATTCATGCAGAGATGCTTTTAGTGCTTCGCTTGAGCCTTTCTTAGATTGATCTTTGCGGTTTTTTTCATAAACTTCTAAATCAATGTCATAAGACTGTAAATCTTGTTGATAGCGCTCATATAATTGTTTCTGAAATTCCTTATGTCCTGCCATTGCCCAGCGATCTACCGCACTTTTACGTTCACCTGACTCGGCAATACTAATAAAAAAATCAGAGAGTGGCGATATTCCACCATACAGCTTTACATTAGTAAGTCCTTGAACACAAACAGCTGCACCTGCTAAAACAGATTGCCCGCATAATGCTGACGGCGCCTGTATAACGCGCTCAATACTTTTTGCCGCAGCACCTAATATTTCACCTAATGCATCTAACGGATAAGGTTCTGCTTCCGGTGGTTTACGTCGTAAAGGTTCTATTTCCAAATTAGCAGGATTAGCGTATTTAGCAAGGGCTATTACTGATTTAACTTTTTCCTGATTAGCGGGTTTAGCAAGATTAGCAACAGTCTGTGTTTTAGCTTCAGGTAAAGCATCTATGGAGTTAGGTCGGTTAAGCGCGTTCATTACACGCCTCTCTTTAAATAATACTCTGTTACTTTCTGTATGCGCTTCATAGCCAATAGAACTCTGCTGCGATCTGCATCATTATCAATAGGAAACATTGATTCATAAAACGCACTGAGCCATTGCAATAAAATAAGCAACTCAATTTCCAAGTCACTTTTTAATTGCCGATCATTAACAAGTATTTTATGTTGTGTTTTTTCTTGCTGCGTTAATGGTTTGTAGTAAATATCTTTAATCGATAATCCTACAGCCTCTAAAATATCTTTAGGGTCACATTGGTGTGAATAACAGACCATTATTAAACGGCTGGTACCATCCGCAATATAAAGATTACGGTCATTACCGCCATGAGCGGGGCACTGAATACGTACGCCTTCCCCTGATTTTTGTGCCGGCTTGGTATTAGCCGCCTCAATAGCTGCGACTACCCTATTAAATACATCATTCATAGTTACCTTCCGTACTTTTAGAATGGTAAAATAAATGCGTTATATTTCGGTTGCCCGTTTCTGTGCGGGCTTCTTTTTGTCTGTTCATATTTCCTCAACAAGTAAAATCACTGTAGTTTTTGTCGGGAAGCCTTATAAAATCTGGTAACTATCCGCATACGACATGCGATAACGCCTATCTGTGCCCAATTATCCTAATTGGTAGCCGTTTGCATGACGCGGATAATGAGCAGTTTTATAGACCTCGTTTAGCGTTTAGACATTCAATAAATGAAGGAATATGCACAAGAAAACTTCTTGCACTAACTTTAACGAAAGCTGACGCAAAACCATTTTGTTCTCGTTGCTTGAAGAGCCAATTAAATTCAGAATCAGTAACTGGGCAATCAGAAGATAAAGCGAATTTATTTTTGGGGATATATTCGCTAAGTGATGGGGTGTTTTGGTTTGTGGGTATTGCTGTAGTGTTCATAAAAAAGCCTTAACGGTTGCTTGAAAATGTTAAGGCTTAATTTTAATGAGTATGACGGTATTGTTCATGGAAACATTAGGGGGGGGTATTTGTTTCCACGATTATTTAAAACAAATGGCTCCTCTTTCTAATGATTCATCTAAGTCTAAATCTTCATTTTTCTGACTGTAAATTTTAATAATGGCATCCTCACTAAGATTGTATTTTTCAGCGACTATAGTTGCAGCGCCCTGCTTTTTTTTATTTTCTCGCAGATGCGGGTGTGTTTTTAGGTGCCGATGAACATCAAGAGCTATGGAAAAATCCCTATCTACGTCACGTTTTCTCCCTTTACGCTTACCTTCTAACTCGCTAGCTATAAGCTCTCGCATTTCATAACTAATCGGACCATCACTTCTTAATATTTTAATTAAAATTGCTTTATTCTTATTTCGTGAATAGTACCTGGAAGTTTCAAATTCTTTTTTAGAGCGGAAAATATTTGGTTTTATCGGCATTGGCAACCAACCAAGCTTTAACATAGTAATATCGATTGAAAAACTGCTAAAGTGTTTTGGTTTTAGGCCATTAATAAAATCTTTAGTTTCTAGGATTGTGCCTTTAGGGTTTATTTTTCCAAAAAATGTATTTATGCTGACTTTAGGTACTATCTCATCTGTTAAAATGTAATCACAAACTATATTTACAAGAGAATCGTAAATATTTTTTATTACTTCATTTTCTTTCTTATATAGGTCACTGATCTGAAATAACAAAGATTCTTTGCAGTCCTCGATTTTTTTTCCTTCAGAAATAACATTGTATTCTAGTATGCCGTTTATAACTAAAAAGCATGAGTTGCTAATATCAGTTGGTTCAATACTAAGTAATTTCTCTTTTACGTATGAGAACAAGTCATCTGAAGATGTCATATAAAACTCCATTTAGATATGTCAATATTAATAAATAAACAACCAGCAAAGAAAGCGAGCCCTTACCAGTTGCCGCTAGCTTCAAAAGTGGAATTACAAACTAATCGCCTTATTCATCGTATCATTCAGCAATTGGCTTTTATGTTCTGTGCATAGGTGAGTATAGCGATCGGTGCTTGCAAGGGATTTATGCCCTAGCACTTCAGCTATTTCTTTTAAGGTTTTTCCGTCACGCGCCAAGGTACTTGCTGTATCGTGACGCATATCATGCCATCTGAAATCTTGGATATTTGCCGACTTAAGACATTTAGCCCACTGCTTTGCATAATCAAATGGTTTTTCAGGATTCACAATCGATGGAAATAATAAGCCAGTACCAATTTCACGGTAATTTCTTACTTCTCCCATAATAACTTCAGGTATAGGTGTGTGGCGTGTCGTACCATTTTTAGTATCATGTAACAAAGCCAAACCTCTCTCGAAATCTATATCAACCCAACGTAGATTTTCTAGTTCACCCTTGCGCATCCCAGTGGTTAAAGCCATTAAGACTTTTAGATAAAACTTACCACCAATTGCTTTTGCAGATTTTAATAATCGAGGCTTTTCTTCATCAGATAAATAACGGACACGTTTATTACTTACTTTAAGTGAGCGAACACGCTTACAAGGATTTTCTTCAATATACTGCTCTGTAATATCACCCTCTTCCTGCTGTAAGGTAGCATAATCGAGAATTGAAGAAATAACAGCCAAATATTTATTATAAGTAGCGGGAGCCTTTGATTTTTTAACTTTGAGTTTTTCGCGAATAAGTTCGGGAGTGATTTCAGATAAAAGAGTTTTACCTAATTGATTTTCCCACCATAGAACAAGTCTAACTCGATCATGGTCTTTGCCAGTCCACCAATGCATATAATCATCAGCCAAACGACTAAATGTAATTGTGCAAAGTTTAATTCCCTTGGCTTCATTCTCTTGAGATTCTAAAACGGTACGAATTCCCCATGTTTTAGCATCGGATTTACGTCTAAAAGTTTTTGATTTTGTACTTTTACCAGATTTGGTAATAATGGTGCGATAACGGGTATCGCCATTTTGGAGTGTTACTTTTCGGATGTGAAAATTTAGCATGCTGTGTTTCCTCTTTAAGAGAAATAAACAAAACTACTGTAGTTATTACTGTAGTCGCCTGTTTAGTACACAGTTACTGAAACTTAAAATCCTTTCTAAGTCTTTATTCTTAATGAATAGATAGTGGTGGGTCCTGCGAGATTCGAACTCGCGACAATCGCATTAAAAGTGCGGTGCTCTACCAGCTGAGCTAAGGACCCTGAAACTATTTGAGTATTATACATCGCTTTTTAATCTCTGCAAGTAG